>Ga0207868_1000027_pt1 | contig 216097 bp, 161 predicted proteins | sample Passage237B_FD_187370 | JGI IMG/M metagenome (GOLD analysis project Ga0207868, IMG submission 187370) | Cellulose adapted compost microbial communities from Newby Island Compost Facility, Milpitas, CA, USA - Passage2 37B (SPAdes) (version 3) ...
ATCGTCGGCACTCACGCGGAAGAGCGCGTGATCATAATCGAGCGTGATCGGGTCCCCGCCGGTCTGCACACTCAACCCACCGTCTGGCATCGCCGAGAAATCGAGAACATCAGGCGTCGCTTCGGGATCGTTGCGATCCGACGCACCATTCAACTGCAGCGTCACGTCCGTGAGCGACAGCGCAAAGAAATCCTCCATGCCGACAAAGCCCGCGCTGCCCGCCGTCGCGCGCAACGCCGTATAGCTCACGCCCGGCGCAGCCGCGCGCGTCAGCACCGCGAGCGCGGCATTCACCCCGCCGACCTGCATGCCGAGAGCGCCGTCCGCCTCGGGTTCGGCGTCGATATTCCCGTCTCCATCACGATCGACCCAATACGGGCCGCCGAGCCCGGCGAAGACATACGCGTTCGAGGTGCCCAGCGTCAGCGTTTGGAATGTCTCGTTTCCATTGCCCGCATCGAAGGTCACCGATTTCCGTTCCAGCCCGAACGAGCCGGCGAGGAAGATGAAATCGTGGAGATTGATCCGGAGGTTCCCGGTCGCGCGCAGGAAGTCGCCCTCCTCGGCGTCAAACGTCAGATCGCGCGTTGTCGACGGACCGGTTTCGATCGTCAGTGGATTGTCCGAGAAATCCACGACCGAGTTGTCCGCGGCCGCTTGGTTGATCGAAACCGTCAATCCCTCCGCGGCGATCGTTACGCCGGGAATGCCTTCGAAGCTCACCGTTCCCGCCTCCAACTCGAGCGAGGTCCAGCGGCGGGTCGCGTCGTCGTTATCGGTTTGGATCGCGAGCGCCAAGTCGAGGTCCGACAACGCAAAACCCACGCGAGTATGCGCATCGCCCGGCATGCCCGCGAACGCGTTGCCATTGGTCGCGCCGATGAGCAACTGGGTCACGGCGACCGTCTCGCCGCCAACGCTCGCCTCGCCGGACTTCCGCACAAACGCGAGGTCGGACGACACCGTCAGGAAACCGAAGAAATTAGCGTCCGCCTTGAGCGATCCGCGGAAGAGATCTCCATCCTCTCCCTCGAAATCCAGCGACACGGACGTCGAGCCACCGGTCGCGACGTCGAACACACTCTCGGAGAAATCGACCACGTTCGCCGCGACCCCGGCGCCAAGGCCGAGCTGCGTATTGATTCCGACGCTGATGTTGGTCGCGGACAGCGTCAGATCGTCGACGCCCGCAAACGTCGCGCCGTCCGCCGTCGCTTTGAGTGAGAGCCACCGCGATGCCGGCGACACGTCGTCCGCCGGAATCGACGAGAAGATTGCCAAGCCGAACTCGACCCCGGTCAGCGAGAAGCCCGTTTCGTCCGGTGTGTCGGCGTTGAGTCCGACAAACGCCTCGAGCCCGGCGCCGCCGATCACCATCGCGCGAGTTTGAACCGATGTGCCGTCGGCCAGCTTCACCTGCTCGGTCGCCTGGCGGAACGCGAGCGCACCGCTCACATGGAAGAAGCCGCCCACCGTGATCGCGATCTCGCCGCCGACTTCGAGCAGCTCGCCTAGGTCGCCCGCAAAATCGAATTCGATCGGATCCCCCGTCGTCGCGATTTCAAACGCCTTGGCGGAGTAATCGATGACATAGTCGTTCGCATCGAGGCCGATTCCAAGTCCGCCGACTTGGTTGATATTAATATAGAGCGCGCTGCCCGAGATGCCGACATCCGGAATGCCGTCGACAGACAGCCCTTCGACCTCGGCCTTGAGCGTGGTCCAGGTGACGCCCGCCATGTCGGCGTTCGTCGGATCGGCCGAGAAAAGACCCAGACCGAAATCGACACCGTCCAGCGAAATCCCCGTCGCCCCCGCTGTGCCGGCGTTGGCTCCGGCAAACGCGGAAAGTCCGGTGCCTGAGATCGTCAGCAGAGATCCCGTGACCGTGCCGCCATTGGCCAGCGTAAAGGACTCGCTGGTCCGCTCGATCGTAATCCCACCCGAAATGGCCACGAAATTGGATATACCGAGTTCGGCGCTCGTGATTGAAACTCGCACCAGCGCTTCGTCGAAATCGATCACGATCGGATCGCCCCCGGTCGCCACCGTCAGACCCGCGCCGCCGTTCATGCGGCTGAAGTCGCCGGCGTCGATGTTGCCCGCCGGATCCTCGGCGTAGTTGACCTGAAGATCGATGCCCGTCGCCCGAACCGTGACCGGGCTGTTCCCCGCCACCCACATCGCCGTGTCGGCATGCACGCTCAGGGCAACATACCGGATCGGCGTCGCCGCCCCACTCTCTTCTAGTAGAGCAAGCGCGAAGTCGACGCCACTCGCCGCCAAGCCCATCGCCCCCTCGCTGGCGGGCGTGTCATCCTCGGTGATCTCACCCTCGCCCGTCGTGTCGACCCAGTAAGGTCCGCCCGTGCCGGCAAACACATGCACATTCGTGGCGCCGATCGTCAGCACATCGAAAGTCCGGGTGGTCACATTGTCGTCGAGGAGCTCGGTCGCCTTCGCGCCCTTCTCGATCGCGATGCTGCCGCTGACCGAGATGAACTCCGAAACGGTCACCACCGCATAACCGATACTGACGCGCAAAACGTCGCCCTCGAAGTCCAGCACCACCGGATCGCCGCCCGTCGCAACGGTTACGTTGCCTCCCGTCATCGCGCTGAAGTTGCCCGCGTCGACAGCGTCGCCGTTCGCGTCGCGCGCCATGTTCACCGCCACCACAATGTCTTCGGCGGTCAACGTGAGGGTGTCCTCCATACCCACCCACGACGCGCTGTCGGCTTCGACTTGGAGCGCCGTGTATTTCAACGGAGTGGCGACACCTGTCTGGTTGAGGAACGCCAGGCCCACCGTCACGCCGCCGAGCGCGAGACCCAACGCACCGTCGGTCGCGGGATCGTCGGCATCGGTGACACGACCGTCCCCCGTGCTGTCGACCCAGTAAGGCCCGCCGAATCCGGCAAACAGATACGCCTCCGAAGAACCGACCGTAAGAACATCGAAGGTGCGCGTGCCGCCGCCTTCGAACGTTTCGGTGGTCGACGTGCCTTTCGAAAATGCAAATCCGCCGCGAACCGTCAGGAACTCGGAGATCATCAAGTTCACGTCCTTCGCTTCAGCCCGGAGCAATGCAGTATTATATTCTAGAGCGAAGCTCACCCCGCCCGCCGATACCGTCATCATGCCTCCCGGCATCGCGCTGAAGTCGACCACCGGTGCATCCGCGCCCGCGCCCGACACACCGTTCGCTTCCGCCGTGAATCCGCTGACGCCCATCTCGAATCCATCAAAGCCCACAAGCTCGGCCGACTCGCCCGACAGCTTCACGGCATAATAACGGGCCGTCTTCGTCTCATCGGTCGGGGTCAAGAGCGCGAGCGCGAGGTCGATCTCGTCGACCGCGATGCCCGTCGCCTTCTCGGCATCGACATCACTCCAATAGGGCCCGTTCAAACCGACAAACGCCGTCACGTCGTTCATCCCAAGCGTGAACACCGCGACGTTCTCGACCGTGTTGTCGGTCAGCGTCACCCCCATTGTGTGGCCGAGCGTCAGCGAGACGCTCCCATTCACATAAATGAAGTCGGCGATCTGAAGCTCCGAATCGGCGGCCGAGATTTCCGTGATCTCTTCCGCGTAGTCGAAACGCAAAGCCGTGGCACCGATCGCAATGTCGTAGCCGCCGCCAGAGTGTTGCGAAAAATCGATTACCGGCACCACATTGCCGCTCGAATCGCTGGACCGGTTAAACACGAACTCGGTCAGACCGAGGTTCAGTATGAGGTCCGGTCCGAAGCCATCGAGGCTCGCCGAACCGACCGACGCGTTCACCGCATAATAAGTGGTCGTGCCTTCCTTCAGCCAGATCAGCGCGGCATCCACGCCGGTCGCGGTTACGCCCACATCCAAGCCGGGCACACCGATCATGAAGGAACCGTTGTCGATCGTCAGCGTGAAGCCCGACACGGTCTTGGTGCCGCCGCCTTGCAACGTGACATTCAGGTTCGAAACCCGCTGAAAAGCGAACGTGCCCGACAACGCCGTGAGTCCGCCGAGGTTGAGGTCGGCGCCGACCGTGACGTTCGACAGTCCAAAATAATCGAAGCTCAGGAACTCGCCGAGTGCTTCGGCCGCCGGCGCGCCCGCCAGGTCAAAACCAAAAGCATTCAGCCCAAATGCGAACGCCCGCGTGACCAGTTGGATCTTGTCGGCGGACTGGACGATTTCGAAATAGGTCGAACCGTCGCCGAAACCGATCAGGCCATCCGCGTCCGCGAACTTACCCGACACCGAACCGAAGATCAGGATGTCGAACGTGTCCCCAACCGCCGGCAGAAAATCGTCAATCAAGGTGACACTCAGCCGGCCATCCAATGTCGCGAGGCCTTGCACGCGCACCTGGTCATAACCGGTGCCCGCCGTCGTGCCCGCGATTTCAATTTCCATCGTGGCATCCGCGAGCTGCGTGTAGTTCACCCAATCCGTGAAGCCGGGCGAATTGCCGGGCGAAAGGGTGCCACCGTTCACCAAATCATAATCAAAAGAACCACTCCCGGAGAGTTTTTCCCCCGAGGAGATCGTAAGTGCATTATCTACAACCTTGGAACCGATATCCAACGCCGTCGGAGGGCCTTGTCCCGCCTTCAGGGTGATCACCAACTGGGCGAAAATCGCTTCCAAATCCGGCGTCGCCGGCGCGCTTTCCGACTCCGCTTTCTCCGTCTCGGAGGTCGCATCCACGTTCTCCGTGACGCCCACGATCGTTTGCTCCTCGGCCTGTATTGGCGGCGTGGAGACATCCGTTTCGTCCGGTTGCGCGGCCGTGTTGGTCTCGTCCGTGACGACTTCCGTTTCCGGCGCGACCGGTTCGAGATCCGCAAAGAGGCTGTCGTTGTCCGACTCGCCGCTCGCCGTTTCAGCCATCGCCTGGCTGGCATCGACGAGGATTTCGGTCAGCCCTTCCGGCACTTCCGTGTCCAGCAATCCACCGTCCGTCGGGGTGCCGGACAGCAGGATGCGCGGTTCCAAGGCCTCTATCCGAAAGGCCGAACGTGCGTCGAAGCTGGAGGGGCTCGAAGACAACGGGCGCGAACATGGGAATCCGCCCCTTACGTTGCCAAGTATTTTTCGTGAGACGCTGTAAAAAATGTCTTTCACGCAGCTCGCTGGCGTCGCCGTTCGCTCAAAGTTGATCCGCGTAGCCCATCGTCAGCGACTCCGCCAACTGGGCATCCTGTTGCATTACGAGCCTGCGCTGACGCTGCGCGCGTCGTTCCGCCGACCGCTGGGCCCGCCGAAAAGCGCGTTTCGCCAGCGCCCTTGCCCATCCGGAATTCACGTTTCCGACCAGGCTTCGCAGCAGCCCCTGCGACACTTTCGGCAGGAATCGCACGAGCACTTCATCTTCAAAACTGGCGAAGGTCCGCGTGCTCCCCGGGTCCCCTTGCCGTCCCGAGCGGCCCTGCAACTGCCGGTCGATACGACCCGACTCGTGCGGCTCGGTCAGGATCACGTGCAACCCGCCCAGCCGCGCCACGTCCGCATCGATCCGGATGTCCGTGCCACGCCCGGCCATGTTCGTCGCGATCGTGATCACGTATTTTTCGCCCGCTCGCAGAATGATACCGGCCTCCTCCTTGTGCCGGACCGCATTCAAGATCGTGAACGCCAGCCCGCGCTCCTGCAGCCTTTCTGCAAGCGATTCGCTCGCCGCCACACTGCGCGTTCCCACCAGAACCGGACGGCCCGTCGCGTGCACGGTCTCGATCTCGCGCACGATCGCGGCCCATTTTTCCTCCGCTGTTCTATAATAGAGTGTCGGCCATTCGATCCGCTGACACGGCCGGTTCGGCGGAATCGACGTGAACGGCAGCTCATACGTCGTCCAAAACTCGTCCGCCGCCTCGCGCGCCGTGCCCGTGATTCCCGACAACCGCCGAAACAGTCGGAAAAACCGCTGAAAGCTCAGCCGTGCCAGCGCCTCCGTCGGGGGCGAAATGGCCAGTCCTTCCTTCGCCTCGACCGCCTGATGCAGGCCCAGCCGCCACGACCGGCCCGGCATCAACCGCCCGGTAAACTCATCCACGATGACCACCGTCCCGTTCTGCACCACGTAGTGCTTCCCTCTAATATAGAAGCGTCGCGCCCGGAGCGCCTGCTCGACCAGTTCTCGCATCCAAGTTGCGGCGTGATACGTCCCCGTCCGCCACGAAACCAACTCCCCCACCCGTTGCACGCCGGCCGGGGTCAGACGCACATCCTTGTAATCTTCGTCGACCGCGTAGTGCTCGTCCTCCACCAGTTCCTCCACCACCTTCGCCGCCAGTCGGCAAGCGTCCTGCAATTCCGTATTCTCGTCTTTCCGGCTGATGATCAGCGGTGTCACCGCCTCGTCGATCAACAGATTGTCCGCCTCGTCCACAATCGCGGTGAACAATCCCCGCGTGATCAACGGCAGCCGCGGCGCGGTCGCTTTTAACAAATTCCGCACCGCCCTCCGCTGTGCCGAATGCAGCGGCCCGAGCACCAGCCGGTCGCGCAGAAAATCCGCCACCAGCTCCTTGCTGGTAGTATATACCACCTCCGCCGCGTAGTTCTTCGCCCGCTCCTCCGCCGCCATCGTCGCTGTCACGAAACCTGCGCGCACACCGCAAAATTCATAAAACCGCGCCAGCGCCTTCGCGTCGCGTTCGGCCAGATAGTCGTTCGCCGTGATCACATGACACGGCCGCCGCAACCACCCCGATGGCGCCGCCGCCAGCGCAATCGTCAACGTTTTGCCTTCGCCCGTCGCCATTTCCACGAGCCGCCCGCGTCCCAATCCCAGCGCGCCCATGATCTGCACCGGATACGGCCGCATCCCGAGTTGCCGGTCCGCGACCTCCACCAAGGGCGGCAAGATCGCTTCGAATTCCTCCGACCACCGCGCCCCCAGGCGCCGGACTCGCCCCGCACCTTCACGCAACAACTCTGCGAGTTCGTGATTGCTCGCATGGCGCAACGTCTCCGCCGCCGCATGCACGCGAAGCGCTGACTCCCGCAATTCGTCTGCGGCCTTCCCGCGCCCGCGCCAGCGCCCCTGCCACCGATGCGCCACCGCATCCAATCCCGTCGGCAAGGCTTCCGGTCGAGCCACCTCCGTGCGTCGCTGATCCTGCGTCGGCAGATTCATCGCAACGACTTCACAACTGATACCGCTCCTGCAGGAGCTGCCGCAAATTGCGCGTCCATTGCGTCAACAGCGGCTCCTTCGGCAGCGACACGCGGACGATGCCCGTCCGGTCGTTCAACATCGCCACCGCCTCGTTGTTCTCGACTTTCGCCACCACGAGGAAGAACGGCTCCGCCGTCCGGCGTCCGGTCGGGTCGTCCGACGCCACACGCACCGGTCCGCCGCCGGCCCAACCCAGCGCCGGCGTCGGCAACACATCCTGCCGGCCCGGCACCACGTGCCAAGACCTGACGCTCACCTTCTCCTCCGCCTCGCCCGGAAACCGGATCTCGAGTTTTTCGATCTCCGCGCCGAACAGCTCCCGCGCGTCCTCCTGCGGCACCACCGCCAGAAATTCGAAACTACGGTCGTCGACGATCTCGCCCACCGCCGCGCCACGCGGCACCCACAATCCGCTGAAATCCTCCGCGCGCGGCGAAATCCACACGCCTTCCTGCTTCGCGCGAAACTCCAGCGCCGCCTTGTCTTCGCGCAGTTTCGCCACATGCCGCTCGATTGCCTCCAGCCGACGTCGCACCGGCTGAATCCGCGCCGGCGATTCGCGCAGCACTTTGCGTTCGAGCGCCCGCGCCGCTTCCAACTGCGCCTCGCCCGCCGCGATCTGGAGGTCCAGTTCCGGATTCACCAACTTCAACAGCGGCTGATCCGGCACGACCTGCGTCCGACTTCCCGTCGCCACCGTTTCCACATAACCCGCGGTCGGCGCGATCACCTTCGTATAGTTTTCGGCGTGCAACACACCCGGCGCACGGAATCGCCGAGGGAACGGAACCGCCGCCAGCACGATCAACACCGCCGCCGCCGCACTCACCGAAATGAACGTCGCCCGCCGTCGCACCCGCTCGATCCGCGGCTCCTTCACCAGATACCGCACCGCCCCGATGATCGGCATCACGAAGGTCCCGAAAAACGCGATCGCCGCCGCCGCGAGTCCCAGCCCGAAATACTGGTCCGCTACTAGAATAATAAGGGACCACGTGATCAGCACGCGATACATCCAGCTTGCGATCGCGAAGATCACCAGCAGCACCGCCTCGCGCCGCGTCCGCGCCGGAGGCGACGAATTTCGCCCGCCAAACACCCGGCTCTCGATCGTGTGCAACAACTGCTGCTGCGCGCGCGGCTGAAGATTCGGCGTGTCCGTCAAATCCGCCAGCACGTAGTAGCCGTCAAACCGCAACAGCGGGTTCGCATTGAACAACACCGTCGAAACCGACGCCACCAGCATCAGGTTGTAACAGATTCCGTTCACCAACCCGGCGCCCGTGTTCGCCCAGATCATCGCCGCGACCGCCGCGAGAAACAGTTCCGGAATCATGCCCGCCAGGCCGACGATCACGCGCCGCCGCCGTTCGCGAAACGCCCACGCCGCCGTCGCATCCACGAACGGCACCAACGTGAACACCAGCAGCGTCAAACCCATCGAGTGCACTTCGCCGCCGAAACGCCGGCACGCATATGCATGCCCGAATTCGTGCACCACCTTCGCGAACGCGAACGCCAGATATAATAGCAGCAGATTGCCCGGCTCGAGCACGCCCGCCGTCTGATCGCGCAACCGGTCCCACTCGCCGAGCGCCATCGCCAGCCCGAGCCCGACCACCGCCAGCCACACCACCGCCATCCAGCGCGAAAAGATCCAGCCGACATACGGCAGCGTCCGTTTTAAAAACGAATCCGGATCCCACAGCCGCATCCGCAAAAAGAACACGCTCATCAGCCGCGACCGGATCTCGCGCTGCTTGTGCTTCTTCTGCCGCTCGAACAAACGCGCCGTGTCCGGCGGCACGTCCGACACGATCAGGTTGGCCTGATAAAGCTGCGCCAGCATCTGGATCGCCTCGCCCTGCCCCGGCGCACGCTCGCCTTCGGTCTCGAGGCAATGCTTCCACACTTCCTCCACCGTGCGGCTGCCGTCGAGCCGCGCCACGAACGCATACGCTTCCGCGCGGAACCGAAAGAAATTGTTCGTGAACGGATCGTGCACCACGTGCCAGCGCTCGCCACGGAAGTATTGCTTCCGGATGATGACCGACGGACGCAGCCGGATGCGCTGCGACGCCACCCGGTGCCACGATTCGCTAAAGAGTGCGCGCGAGTTCGACATGCCGCGTCACCACCAGAATTTCATCCGCAGAAAATCCACCAGCCGGTGCGTGCCGATCCACGCGAGGCTGCGGTCGCCGGCATTCACTTTCGCGATGCCGCTCATGCCCGGTCGGAACCAGTCCGCTTTGCTCGCCAGCGTCCCGCGCACCAGGAAACGATTCCCGTCGCGATCCGGCACCGCCGACGGCTCGATGCGCGTCACGTTCACCGCGAACGTATCCTCCGGCCGGCTCGCGAACGCGACTTCCGCCGTTTTGCTGTCGAGCACTTGATCGATGTCGCGTTCGTGCACGCGCATCTCGACATACATGCCCGCGAGTTGCGTGACCTTCATCATCACTTCGCCCGTCTTCACCGGCGCGCCGATCCGCTCGCGCAGATCGCCTTCCACCACCACGCCGTCATACGGCGCGCGCACGTCCGCCCGCGCCAACCGGAACAAACACAAATCCAACCGCGCCTGCGCCTGCGCCTTCATCGCCAGCGCCACGCGCATGTCCGCGAGTTGACGCGCCGCCTCCGCCTGTTCCGCCTCGCTCGCATAACGCTGCAACTCCGCCCGCGCCGCCGCTTCCTCGATCAACAGGTCGCTCTTGTCCAAACGCACGAGCACGTCGCCCTGCTTCACGAGATCGCCCGGACGCACCAGCACTTCCGCCAGATAGCCATCGAACGGCGCCGGCAAATGCGCCAGCGCATCGCTGCGCGTGAGGAACGGAGCCTCCACGCGATACGGCACCGGCACGAAGAACACGACGATCAACGCCACCGCGCCTGCGATCGCGGCGACCTTGCTCCACGTGTGACGCGGCCCGAGGAAGCGCGCGAAATACTCGCGCCACGCCAGCGCCCAACGCGCCCCGAACCAGCGATCGTTGCGCCGCAATTCGTCGAGCCGTCGCGACACCTGATCCGCCAGCACGCGCACGCCCGCGACTTCGTCCTCGGTAAACGCCCGCGCCTCGCGTTCGAGCGTCAGCACGCCGCGCACTTCGCCGTCGACGCGCAACGGCACCGACGCGAGAAACGCCACACCCTCGCTCTTCGCATACGTTTCGTGATCGCGCACGATCTGCTGCAGCTCCGGCACCGCCGGAAAAACAATCTCCTCATCCTGGTCGCGCGTTTCTTCCATCGCCGCCTCGAGCCGCTGCACCGCCTCCATCTTTTTCTCGAAGCGATCCGTCCCGCTCACCGCCTGCACGCGGATATACGGATCCGCCAGCCAGCCGAGCGCCACGCGCGTCGCTTGATACCGCTGCGCCGTCTCGTTCACCAGCGCCATCGCCACCGACAAAAATCGCGTGTGCGCATTCAACACCGTCAGCACCTCCAACGCTTGCGCGAAGTGCACGATGTCGCGCTTCGTCCGCTCGAGCTGACGCTGACGTTGATACAGCAACGGCGTGTCCGCCGCGAGCCGCAGCATGTCCGCCGTCGCCCCCAACTCCTTCGCGCGCTCCAACGGCAACGACACCGCGAGCACGCAACCTTGCGTCGGCTCGCCCGTCGAAAGCGCCACCACGATCAGCGACAATCCCGCCGGTCCGCTCGGCGGCGCCGTCACCACGCCGTTTTCCAACGTCTCGTCCGCGATCGACGAAAACGTCTCCGCCGAAACCAACTGCGGCGCCTTCTCTCCGCCCGTCGCCGGCCACTGCGCCACCACCCTCCATCGCTCGTCGAGGCGCACCATGATTTGCGCCTGCGTCGCGCCCGCGAGCTTGCCGCACGTCTCGGCGAAAAAAGGCCAGAACGCCTTCACCGGTCCGGCAAACGCCCGGCACGCCTCCAGATTTTTGATTATTTCAGGGGTTTGAGTCGGGCCGATCACGTTTTTAGAGAGTTCTCCCTAGTAGGGCTCGCGCCACTACACGGCAAGCTTCTCTTCCACGTCCCGCTGTATTCACAAAAACAGCACAATAACTCCGTCAAAAAAATCGGGGCGCATAAATTACTTGCGGCCCTCTTCCGCGCCGGCAATCAACCCCGCCCGCAATAGAGCGCTTGCACACCTCCTCCTTCAAATCTAGGGCGTCGGCCCCATCCAGCCTTCAATGACCATCCTGCTTCGCTGTCTTCTTCCCGCCGCCATCGGCGCGCTTCTGCTCCCCGTCGCTGTCGCTCAGTCCAGCTCAGCTTCGTCCTCCGAGACAACCAACGCCACCTTCGTCGCCACCGCGCCCACCACGCTGCAGGATCTCCTCCTCCAGGCGCTCCAGGCGAATCTCGAAATCCAGGCTCGTCGCATCGAGCCGCAAATCCACGACGACCGCATCAAGGGCGCGTGGGGAGTCTTCGATCCCACCATTTCGTTCGGCGCGCTGTATGAAGAATCCGAGCGCGCGCTCAATCAGCGCGACTTCCTCGGCACCGGACAGATCTCGCGCATCTACGACGAAAACAACGAGCGCTTCCAAGCCGCCTTCGGCGGTCGCATCCCGACCGGTCTCGTCTACGAGTTCATGGTCGACCACGCGCGTCTCGACAACACTTACAACCGCCGCGCGCTCTCGCTCTACGGTCCCGAGTTCCAGTCCAACGCCGTCCTCCGCATCACGCAGCCGCTGCTCCGCGACTTCGGCTTCCATGCCAACCTCGCCGAGATCCGTCTCGCGAAGAACGCGCGCAATGTATCCGAAAATGAATTTCACGCGTCCGTCCTCCGCATCGTCGGCCAGACCATGGCGGCCTACTTCGAGGCCGTCTTCGCGCAGGAAAACATCCGCGTGAAACAGCAGGCGATCGAACTCGCCGAAAATCTTCTCCGTGAAAACCGCCGCCGCGCCGAGGAAGGCAAGATGGCCTCGATCGACGTCATCCAGGCCGAGGCGCGCGTCGCCGAAGCCCGCGAGGAACTCATCCTCGCGCAGAGCCTCCTCAATCAGCGCCGCAACACGCTGAAGGAGCTCACCCGCGAGGAATTCGATTTCGATTCGCCCGCGATGATCTTCGCGACCGACAACGTCCAGCTCCCGATCCCGAATCTCGATCGGGAACAAATCCTCAGCACCGTCTTCACCAAGAACCCCAGCTACCTCGCCGCCATCGAGGGCGCGAAGGCCGAGGACATCCGCCTCGCCTACGCCAAAAACCAGCGCTGGCCGCGTCTCGATCTCAAGGCCACCTTCGGCTACAACGGCCTCGGCCACGACATCGCGAATAGCTTCAACGACTTCACCGACCGCTCGCAGCCCGACTGGAGCGTCGGCGTCTCCGTCTCGATTCCCACGTTCAACCGCACCGCGCGCGCTCGCGTGGCCGAAGCCAAGAAGCGCCAGGCGCAGGCCGCGCTCAACGTGAAGCGCGCCGAGGTCACCATCCTCAGCGCCGTCGACACCGCGCTCCGCGACATCGCCGCCGCCCGCGAACGCGTCGAGCTCGTCAAGGATTCGCTCCGCCTCGCCGAGTCCGCGCTCGATGCCGAACTCAAGCGCCTCAACACCGGCCTCACCACGAGCTACAATGTCCTGACTCTCCAAAAGGAACTGAGCCAGGCTCGCAGCCGCGAACTCGCCACCGTCGTCGATCTCAACAAAGCCATCACCACGTTGCATCTCATCGAAGGCACCCTCGCCGAGAAGATGAACATCGTGATCTCCAACTGACCCCAAGGAGAAATCGCGTATCCGCGATCCACCTTTCTTCACCGCCTGCCGCATGTCTCTTCGTCTTTTCGCGTTTCTCGTCGCGCTCGCTCCCGCCGCCTTCGCCGCGTCCGCCCTCGACGGCATCGTCCTTCCGTTCCGCGAAGTCGTCGTCAGCTCGCCCGTCCAGAGCACGATCGAGCACATCGCCGTCCGCGAAGGTGACACCGTGAAGCAGGGACAACTCCTCGCGCAGCTCTATTCCAAACAGGAGCAACTCGAGCTCAGTCGCGCCAAGGCGATCGTCGAGAAACGCGTCTTCGATCATCGCAGCGCCAAGCGTCTTTTCGACGACAAGATCGTCCCCGAAGACAAGGAACTCGAAGCGCGCATCGAACTTGAGCTCGCCCAAGCCCAGCTCGACGCCGCGACGGAAAACCTCCGCATCCGCTCCATCACCGCCCCGCTCGCCGGCACCATCGTTGAAAAACTCCGCGAGGCCGGCGAATCCGTCAGCGCCACGCAGCCGCTCTTCCGCATCATCGATATCAGCAAGGTCTACGTTCAGTTCTTCATTCGCAGCGAAGACCTTCCCCGCTTCAAACTCGGTCAGGAGCTCCAGGCCCGATTCGACGATCTCAATGCCGGCCGACCTTTCGCCGGAAAAATTGATTTCATCGACCCGCGCGTCGACGCCTCCTCCGGCCTCATGCGCGTTCGCGTTCTCATCGAGAATCCCGACGAGCTCATCAAAGCCGGCATGCGCACCACCGTCACCGCGCCGTAGCGTGGCGGAAGATCGGTCTGTCATTCTGAGCGAAGCGAAGAAATCAGAACGGCGACCGCATGCCGACGCACGCGCCGATTCTACGTTCTTCAGAATCACGAGCGTGAGCGGCTTCAATCCATCCTAGCGCGCGCTCACCCTCGCCGCAGCACGAGCGCCACATTGCTCCCGCCAAACCCGCTGCAGTTGCACATCGCGATTCGCACGTCCTGATCGCGCGTCGCGCGCGGCAAATTCAACCCCGCGCACTCCGGATCCGCTTCGCGCAAATGCGCCTGCCCCGGCACGAAGCCTTCGCGGATCGCGACCGCCGTGATCCCGACACTCAACGCTCCCGCCATCGACAGCGTGTGCCCTGTCAGCGCCTTCGTCCCGCTCACCGCCGCGCCGCTTTCGCCCAACACCCGCCGCAACGCCTTCGCTTCCGCCCGATCGCCCACGATCGTTCCCGTCGCGTGCGCGTTCACATAATCCAGTTCGCTCGCGTTCCTCCCCGCGCTCGCCAGCGCCCGCCGCATCGCCTCTTCCACGCCGCGACCTTCCGGCTCCGACTGCGCCACGCTGTGTCCATCCGCCGCCTGCCCCCAGCCCGCCAGTTCCGCATAAACATTCTTCGCTCCCCGCCGCTCCGCGAGCTCCTCCGCCTCCAACACGATCGCCACCGCGCCGCCCGCACCGACAAATCCGTCTCGTTCCAAGTCGAACGGCCTCGACGCCTTCTCCGGCTCCGTCTGCCGCGACAACGCCCGCAGCCCCGAAAACGGCACCAGCATCTCCCACGTCGGTTCCTCCGCTCCGACGACGATCATCCGTCCCTGCCGCCCCAGCACGATCTCGTCGAACGCATACCCCAGCGCATGTCCGCTCGCCGCGCACGCCGACACGAATCCTGTCACCGCTCCGCGGATACCGAGATGTGACGCGAGATTGAAGTTCAGCGTTCCGGCCACCGAATGCGTCACCGCCCACGGGTGCACCTTCGCCCCGCGCGCCTCCGCCGTCGCATTCACATGATGCGCCATCATTCGCGGCGATCCCGCCGACGCCCCGAAAAATCCTGTCCGCCCGTCGCGCAACTCCTCCCGCGCGATTCCCGCATCCTCCAGCGCCTGCTCCATCGCGCAGTATCCAAAAACCGAATTCGGCGGCATGCTCCGCACCGCGTCACGCGGAATCGCATACCGCCCCGGCCAGCGCCACGTCGCATGATTCGGCCCCTCCAACTGAAACTCTTCCGGAATTCCCGCGAGCTTCACCGGACACTCGGGAAACCACTCCACGCGCTTCAACCCGTGCTTCAACTCCCGCACGCTCCGTGTCACCGCCGCACGATCGTTCCCGATCGGGGTGATGAATCCCAGCCCGGTGACTAGCACGCGCCGCGCACGCATCGGTTTCACGCCATCGCCGCCCGCATCCGCACCGCGCCGCGCACGTCGTCGATCGTTCGCAGCGCCCGCATTTCGTCGTCCGACAGCCTCAATCCCAGCAGCTCGTCCAACAGGAAACTCATCTCCACCATCGCCAGCGAATCGAAGCCCAAATCCTCCACCAGCCTCGCACTCCCTTCGAGCGTCGTCATCTCGCCCGCCGCCTCCTTTGCCTTCGCCGGCCGGTGATACGCGATCACGCCCGCGACGAGCCGGTCCAGCGCCTCCGTATCGTTCTCGCGAAAAAACCGCTCCGCTGCGTCGACCGTCTCCGCCGGATATCCCACCAGCATCTCCTTCGCCTTTCCGACGCGCGCTTCGATTTCAGCCGAGTTCATCGTGGACCTCCCCATCGTCCACCGCCGCCCGCGCATGTTCCGCCGCCGCCACCAAATCGATCTCACTCCCGGAGTTGTCCTCCCTCACATTCCCCTTCACCGTCTCGCTTTCCCTCTCCTCTCCATGCGACTCGGCCTCGCCCAACTCAACACCACCGTCGGCGACCTCGCGGGCAACCGCCGTAAGATTCTCGACGCCTACCGCGCCCTCGTCGCCCAAGGCGCCGAGCTCGTCGTCTTTCCCGAACTCGTCGTCTGCGGCTATCCGCCCCGCGACCTGCTCTTCAAACGCCGCTTCGTTCCCGATTGCGAAGACTCCCTCCGCGAAATCGCCGCGCACATCGGCGAGGTTCCCGCCGTCGTCGGCACCGTCGAGCGCAACACCAGCGGCTCCGGCCGTCCCGCCTTCAACGCCGCCGCATTCATCCACCGCGGCCGCGTCGTCGCCACCGCGCACAAATGTCTCCTGCCGACCTACGACGTTTTCGACGAAGACCGCTACTTCGAACCCGCCGCCGGCCCCCTCGTCGTTGAACACGCTGGCCGCCGCATCGGCATCACCATCTGCGAAGACATCTGGACGCATCCCACGCTCAGCACGCGCCAGCTCTATCGCGGCATCGATCCGACCCGCCAGCTCGCCGCCCAAAAATGCGACCTCATGGTCAACTTGTCCGCGAGCCCGTGGCACTACGACAAGGGCAACGTCCGCCAGACTCTCGTCGCCGACGCCGCCCGAGCCCTCGGTTGCCCGGTCGTTTACGTCAACGCGGTCGGCGGCAACGACGAACTCATTTTCGACGGCCGCAGCCTCGTCTGCGACGCCGCCGGCAACCTCCGCGCCGGCCTCTCCGCCTTCGCCGAAGACGTCCGCACCATCGACCTCTCCAACTCCACCGCCGGCTCTGGGCTAGCCGCCACCTTCGCCCAAGACGAATGCCAGGACACCTTCTCCGCCCTCGTCCTCGGCCTTCGCGACTACGCACACAAAAGCGGTTTCAAGCGCGCCCTCATCGCTCTCTCCGGCGGCATCGACTCCGCGCTCGTCGCCGTCATCGCCGTTCACGCACTCGGTGCCGATAACGTCATGGGCGTTTCGCTCCCCTCGGCGATCTCTTCGCAACACTCGCGCGACGACGCCCGCCTGCTCGCGCGCAATCTCGGCATCCGTTTCGAAACCATCGCCATCGCCGACGCCGTCGCCGCCACCGAAGCCTCGCTTGGTCCGCTCTTCGCCGGACTCCCGCGCGACGTCGCCGAAGAGAACATTCAGGCCCGCATCCGCGGCGTCATCATGATGGCGCTCTCCAACAAGTTCAGTTCGCTCCTCCTCACCACCGGCAACAAGAGCGAGGTCGCCGTCGGTTACTGCACACTCTACGGCGACATGGCCGGCGGCCTCGCCGTGATCTCCGACGTCTTCAAAACGCAGGTCTACAACCTCTCCCGCTGGATCAACCGCGACCGCGAGGTCATCCCGCGCAACACGATCGAGAAACCGCCTTCCGCCGAGCTTCGCCCCGGCCAAGTCGACCAGGACAGCCTTCCGCCCTACGACGTCCTCGACGCGATTCTCGAAGGCTATGTCGAGCAAGGCCTCTCGCGCCGCGACCTCATCGCACAGGGCTTCGCCGAAGCCGTCGTCAACGACGTCGCCCGCAAGGTCGACCTCAACGAATACAAACGAAAACAAGCCGCGCCCGGTCTGAAAACCACCCCGCTCGCCTTCGGCGTCGGCCGCCGCATCCCCATCGTCCAAAAATACGTCAGCTAAAAAGCTCCAGTCTCCAAGCTCCAGAGAACCTCCAATTTCCAACCTCCATTGCTGTTTGGCCTTTGGTAATTCTCTGGAGCTTGGATCTTGGTTCTTGGAGCTTCGATTTACGTCATGTCCTCCTCTACTTCCGACCAACTTTTCGCGCGCGCCCTCGAACTCATCCCCGGCGGCGTCAATTCCCCCGTCCGCGCCTTCCGCTCGGTCGGCGGCGCACCGTTCTTCGTCAAGGCCGCGCGCGGCGCCACACTCATCACGGCCGACGGCCGCGAGCTCATCGACTTTGTCGGCACTTGGGGCCCCGCGATCCACGGACACAATCACCCGCGGATCCGCGCCGCGATCGCCGAAGCGCTCGAAAACGGCACTTCGTTCGGCACGCCGAATCCCTACGAGGTGGAAATGGCCGAGCTCATCGTTCGCTTCATCCCCTCGATCGAAAAAGTCCGCATGTGCAACAGCGGCACCGAAGCCACGATGTCCGCCCTCCGCCTCGCGCGCGGTTTCACGAAGCGCAGCAAGATCATCAAATTCGCCGGCTGCTACCACGGCCACTCCGACTCGCTTCTCATCAAAGCCGGTTCCGGCGCGCTCACGCATGGTCATCCCGACAGCGCCGGCGTTCCCGCGTCCTTCGCGCAGGAAACCGTCGTCGTCCCCTACAACGACCGCGCCGCCCTCGAAGCCGCCTTCGCCGCCAATCCCCGACAGATCGCCGGCGTCATCCTCGAACCTTATTGCGGCAACGTCGGCTTCATCATGCCCGATCCCGGCTACCTCCAGTTCGTCCGCGATCTCTGCACGCAGGAGGGCACCATCCTCATTTTCGACGAGGTCATGACCGGCTTCCGCATCGCGCGCGGCGGCGTGCAGGAGCGCGAGCACATCACGCCCGATCTCACCTGCCTCGGCAAAATCATCGGCGGCGGCCTTCCCGTCGGCGCCTTCGGCGGGCGTCGTGAAATTATGGATATGCTCGCGCCGCTCGGCCCCGTTTACCAGGCCGGCACGCTCAGCGGCAACCCGCTCGCCATGGCCGCGGGCATCGCGTCGCTCAAACTTCTCGAGGAACTCAACCCCTACGACCGCCTCGACTCCCTCGGCCGCCAGCTCCGCAACGCCGTCCTCGACGCCGCCCACGAAAAAGGCCTCGCCGTTCAGGTCCCGCAGTGCGGCTCGATGTTTAGCATTTTCTTCACCCCCACGCCGGTGCGCGACTTGCCCACCGCGATGAGCGGCGACGCGAACCTCTTCAACCGCTTCTTTCACGCGTGCCTTCAACGCGATGTCTATCTCGCGCCGAGCGCCTACGAGGCCGCGTTCATCAGCACCGCGCACGAGGGCGCCGCGATCGACCGGGCATGCGAAGTGCTTGCTTCAAGTATCCGGCAACTTTGAATTCCAGGAAATCTCTCAATAATCCGTGCGCTTCGCCGTTATCGTATCGATGGGTCGTTCGTTTTTCTCAGCCGTTCTGTTTTCCCTGCTGACCCTCGTCGCTTTCGCCGAACAGCCTTCCACCCGCGACATCATTCCGCTCGACGAACTTCAACCCGGCCAACGCGGTGAAGTCTGGACCGTTTTCCGCGGCACCGAACCCGAGCCGTTCACCGTCGAAATCACCGGCGTCGTCCGCAACGCCCTCGGCCCCGGCAAGTCGCTCATCCTCTGCGAGCTCACCGATCCGCGCGTCCAAAAAATGGGCGCCGTCGCCGGCATGTCCGGCAGCCCGCTCTACGTGAACGGCAAACTCGCCGGCGCGCTCAGCTACCAGATCCAGCGCTTCGAAACCGTCCGCTACGCCGGCTTCACGCCCGCCGCCGACCTCATCGAAGTGCAGACGAAGATGATCGCCGGCCTCCCCGCCGACGCCTCGCCTTCCGCACCCGTCAACACCCCCGCCGCCACGACCGATGGTTTTCGTCCGCTCCGCCCTGTCTTCACGCTCAGCGGCCTCAGCCCCGCTGTCGCCGATCTCTTTGCCCCCCAACTTTCCGCCCTCGGCCTCACCGCCACGTCCCTCGGCGGCAGCACACCATCCTCCGCTCTGGGCTCTGGGCCCTCGGCTAACAGCTCTCAACTCGTCCCCGGCTCCGCCGTCGCCGTCGCCCTCGCCACCGGCGACATCACGCTCGCCGGCACCGGCACCGTTTCGAATGTCGACGGTCGCAGCATCACCGCCTTCGGCCACCCGATGCTCTCGCTCGGCTCCGTCGAACTCCCGATGTGCGAAGCCGAGATCGTCACAATTCTCCCGTCGGCGATGCAGTCGGTCAAAGTCGCCAACACCGGCCGTATCATCGGCACCATTACGCAGGATCGCCTCTCCGCCGTCTCCGGCGTTCTCGGCGAAGGCCCGCGTATGACCGAGGTCGAGGTCGTCGTGAACTCCGCGACCGGCCCCGCCAAAACGCTCCACTTCTCCGTCGCCCGCCAGGAACAGCTTACGCCCGTCCTCGTCGCCACCGGTGTCAGCCAGGCGATCCTCGGCTCCAACGACGCCGGCCTCTCCAAGGGCTTTCTCCTGAAGAGCGACATCTCCTTCCCTTCCCGCCCCGCGCTCGCCACCCGCGCGCTCTACTCCGGCCCGCAGGGCTTTCAACAGGGCCTCAACGAATTCGTCCGCGACCTCGGCCAGAGCCTCCAGAATCCCTACGAAAAAACCTTCCCCGATCGCGTCGTTTTCACCGTCGAACCGCTCGACCAGAATCCCGCCGTCACCGTCGAACTCTTCCAACTTTCCCGCACCACCGCGCGCGCCGGCGACACGCTTCAAGCCACGCTCTCGTGGCGCGATCACCAAGGCGAAGCCCGCCGCCAGACGATCGACATCCCCGTCCACCCCGACTGGATCGGCAAGAATCTCGAGGTCGTTCTCGCGCCCGGCCGCGCTCTCGACGATCTCTCCGGCCGCAATCGCAATCTCAACGCCGCCCAACTCCGCAGCTTCGACGCCTACCTCGCCGCGCAGCGCGAAACCCGCCCCGCCGACGGCCTCTGCCTCGCTGTCGTCGAACGCACCCGGCTCTTCATCGATCAAGCGAGCGCGACGCCCGAAGCCCCGTCGTCCATCGAGCGCATCGCCCGCGCCGCCGACGAAGCCCGCTTCAATCAAATCAGCGCCGTCCTCCCCCTCTGGGAAACGCACCTCCTCGCCGGCAAGCTCGCCTCCGTCACGCTCAACCGCCCCCTCACCGTCATCGAGTGAGCCCCCGCTCGTGCCGCAGGCGTAAGCGAGCGCCTTGGTCGTGGCTGCGAGCGTGAGCGAGTGGCTCCCTGTAGTGGCGAAACCCGGCGAGCCGCTACCTTCTCCGATTCGCCCCACCTCCCCCTCGCTTGCCTTTCCCTCATTCCTCGCCCGTTTTTCTCTCCGTGCGCCCTCGCTCCTTCCTCCGCCCCTTTACCCTTCGTAGCACGCTTCTCGCGCTCGCCTTCGCATCCCTCGCCGCGCTCCACGCCGCCCCGCTTTCCCGCCGCACCGAGATCGATTTCTTCCGCGACGTTCCCAGTCGAAACCTGAAAGGCCTCGCCGCGCGTTCCGACGGCCGTCTCGTCGCCGGCCCCACGCTCACCGATCTCGCCGGTGACTCCCCCGCCGATCTCCTCTGGTCGCTCGCTCCCGGTGCCAATCCCAACACCTGGCTCGTCGGCACCGGCCCCGACGGTAAACTTTTCGAACTCACCGTCGACGCCGCCAAATCCAGCTACACCGCGCGCGAACTCGTCAAACTCGACGATCCGCATCTCTACGCGCTCGCACGCCTGCGCGACGGCTCGATCCTCGCCGGCACCTCGCCCCACGGCGCTCTCGTGCTCATTCGCGACGGCCTCCAGGTCGCACGCGTCTCCCTCCCCGTCGATTCGATCTTCGACATTCTCCTTCCGCACAACCAGGGCGATGCCCTCATCGCCACCGGTAGTCCCGCACGCATCTACACGGTCAATCTCTCCGCCTTCGCTCGCGCCGGTGTCCAGCCCGACAAGGTCACCGATCCCGCCACGCTCGCCAGCTACGGCATTCGCCTCTTCGGCGAGGTTCGCGATCGCAATCTCCGCCGTCTCGCCCGCCTCACCGACGGCCGCATCGTCGCCGGCTCCGCGCCCAAGGGAAACATCTACGCCTTCGACCCGAGCCTCGCGCCCGCCGCCGACGGCCCGATGTTTGCCCCCGTCATCCTGCAGGAAAACCGCGACGCCGAAGTCACCGATTTTCTCCCGACCGACGACGGAGGCTTCTATGCCACACTGACCTTCTCCTCCACCGCCGGCGAAACCCGCATGACGCCCACGCGCCCCGGCCGCGATCTTCCCGATCCGCTCGCCGCGCTCTCTTCATCCACCGAGCGCTTCGGCGGTCGCAGCACGCTGGTCTGGTTTCCACCCAACGCCTTTCCCGAAACCGTCGCCTCGCGCAACAACACCGCCTTCTATCGCGCCGTCCGCCACGACCACTTCATCCTTCTCTCCGGCGGCGAACAGGGCGAAGTCCTCGGCTACGATCCCACCCAGCGCCTTTCGCTCACCTTCGCCGGCAGCGTTTCTTCCCAACTCAACGCCTTCGCTCCGATCCCCGATTCCCCCGGCCGCTTTCTCCTCCTGCGCAACAACGCCCCCGGCCTCGCCGTCCTCGACTTCACCAGCCAGTCCGCCCGCGAAGCCGAAACCCGTCGCCTCGATCTCGGAGTTCCTTCGCAAATCGGCGCGCTCCGTTTCCAGCGTCTGCGCGATCTCCCCGAATCACGCCTCTCGGTCGACCTTCGCACCAGCAACGGCAGCGACGAGGTCGAGGGCTGGAGCTCCTGGATCGCTCTTCACCAAAACGACGGCGGCTGGTCCGCCGCCGACCGTCGCGGCCGCCACGTCCGCCTGCGCCTCCGTCTCCCCGCCGACACCCCCGCGACCGCACAAATCGACAAGGCCCACCTTTACTTCCTCCCGCAAAACCGCCGCCCGCAACTCCAGGAGTTCCGCCTTCTCTCCCCCAACTTCGGCGTCATCCCCGCCCCCGAGCCCATGCCGCAAACCACCGTGTCGCTCAGCCAGATCATCCAAGGCGCGCCGAAGGAGGATGACTCGAAACTCAAAAGCAGTTTTCTCGGCAGCCAGGTCGTCCCGACACCCGGCGCCCAGGTCGTCCTCTGGACCGTCGCCGATCCCGACAACGACAACCTCGTATCCACGTTTTCGATTCGTCGCGACGGCGACGACACCTGGACCGACATCGTCGTAAACTCCCCGGATCCTTTCGTCCAATTCGACACCTCGCACCTCGCCGACGGCCTCTACTTCACCCGCCTCGTCGTTTCGGAAACCGATCCGCGCCGCGAAGCCGATCGTCTCACGACCACCTTCGACACCGACGATCTCCTCATCGACCGCACCGCGCCCGAGATCCTCGAAGCCTCCGCGAAACGCGACTCCAACCGCCTCGTCGTCACCGTTCGCGGCCGCGACGCGCTCTCGATCGTCTACGGCATCGAAGCGATCTTGAACAACAACACGCGCGCCGAAACCGAGCAGCCCGTCGACGGCATCCGCGACAGCCGCGAAGAAACGTTCACGATCGAACTCCCCCTCGCCCGCGCGACCAACGCCACCTCCGTCGAGGTCATCCTCTACGACCAGGTCGGCAACACCGCCGCCCGCCGTCTCAAGATCGAATAACCTTTCGATTCTCGTCCCCGTGGAGGACGCCGCTCCGTCGGCGCCGGCCGCGCCACCATTCGGCCCTCATTCCCGCTCAGCTCCCTTCCCGCGCCCGCTCACCTTGGTCTTCAAAGTGTCATGCAATGTATGACACTTTGCCTCCCCTCCACCGCCGCGTTCCGCCTCCGTCCTTCACCCCAATCCCGCCACCTTCAACATCTCCAACGCGGCCGCCATCGCCGGCTTGCGTCCGTTGGCGACGGCGGTCTCCAAAACTCCGATACGCGCCTTCACTTCCGCGGACGCGTAGAATTTCGCCCGCAGGCTTTCCGCGATCAGCGCGTGCATCCACTCCACCGCCTGCGTCCGGCGGCGCCGCTCCAGTTCGCCGCTCGCTCGCGACGTCTTGAAATAGTCTTCCGTCACGCGCCACACCTCGTCGACGCCCCGCCCCGTCAACGCCGACGCCAACAATGCCGGCGTGCTCCAGCCTGCCGTCGCCGGATGCAAATAGTGCAGCACGCGTCGCATCTCCGCCTGCGCCGCCGTCGCGCGCGCGACGTTCTCTCCGTCCGCCTTGTTGATCACCAGGGCGTCGGCCAGTTCGATCACGCCTTTCTTGATGCCCTGCATCTCATCACCCGCGCCCGCGATCATCAGCACGAGAAAGAAATCCACCATCGAGCGCACCGTGACTTCGTTCTGCCCGACGCCGACCGTTTCGACGATGATCACATCGTAACCCGCCGCCTCGCATACGAGCATCGCCTCGCGCGTCTTCCGCGCCACGCCGCCCAACGAACCTCCCGACGGCGTCGGCCGGATAAACGCCCCGTCCATCCGGCTCAGTTTCTCCATCCGGACTTTGTCCGCCAAAATGCTTCCGCCCGAAATGCTGCTCGATGGATCGATCGCCAATACCGCGACGCGATGCCCTTCCTCGATCAGATGACATCCGAAGGCCTCGATGAACGTGCTCTTCCCCGCGCCCGGAATTCCCGTGATCCCGATCCGCTTCGCGAGCCCCGTGTGCGGTAGCAACTTTTCCAACATCTGCTGCGCCAGTTCCTGATGGGCCGGCGCATTGCTCTCCACCAGCGTGATTGCACGTGCGACCACCATCGGATCTCCACCCAGCACACCGAATACGTAATCTTCCAGCGACAACGGCTTCCGTCGCACCGCCGGCTTTCCTTGCGGCACCAGGCCCGACGGACGCGCCCCCTGCAACACCCACGTCGCAAACGCCGGCCCCGCATCCTCCGGCACCCAGTCCGGCCGCGGCTGCGGACACCCGTGATGCAGCGCGGGCGTGCCCGTTTCTTCGAAAGAACTGTGCGCGGTCACCATCGATACAATTGGCGGCTCGCCGGTGGGGACGCCTCTCCGAGGCGTCCACCTTTCCTACCGGCTCACCAACGTTCCGTTTAGTTTTCCAACCTTTCCAGCAGCAGATCCAAGATCTTCGCCGCCGACTGCGGGATCACCGTGCCGGGCCCAAAGATCGCACTCGCGCCGTTCGCCAGCAGGAAATCGTAATCCTGCGCCGGAATCACGCCGCCGCAGATCAACACGATGTCCTCGCGGCCGAGCGCCTTCAGCGCATCGCGCAACTGCGGCAGCAGCGTCTTGTGCCCCGCCGCGAGCGAACTCATCGCCACCGCGTGCACGTCGTTTTCCACCGCCTGCCGCGCCGCTTCCTCCGGCGTCTGGAAGAGCGGCCCGATGTCGATGTCGAAGCCAAGATCGGCCATCGCGGTCGCGACGACTTTCGCCCCGCGATCGTGTCCGTCCTGACCGAGCTTTGCGATCAACACGCGCGGCCGGCGCCCTTCGAGCGCCTCGAACTGCGCGATCTTTTCTTTGATCTTCTGCATGGCCTTGTCCTCGCCGAACTCCTGCCGATACACGCCCGAGATCGAGCGGATCTGCGCCTGATAACGCCCGAACACCACCTCGAGCGCATCCGAAATTTCACCGAGCGTCGCCCGTGCTTGCGCCGCGGATACAGCCAGCTCCAGCAAATTGCCTTCGCCGGCCTTCGCCGCCTGCGTCAGCGCCTTCAGCGCCTCCCGACACTTCGCCTCGTCGCGCGTCGCACGGAGTTCCCTCAACCGCTTGATCTGCGCTTCGCGCACGGCCGTGTTGTCGACTTCGAGGATGTCCAAGGCCGCCTCTTTCTCGAGCCGGTATTTGTTGAGACCCACGATCGTCTCCTTGCCGGAATCGATCTTCGCCTGGCGGCGCGCCGCGGCTTCCTCGATGCGGAGCTTCGGAATGCCCGCTTCGATCGCCTTCGTCATGCCGCCGAGCTTCTCGACTTCCGCCAAGTGCTCGCGCGCCTTGGTGATCAGCTCGTGCGTCAGATACTCGACGTAATAGCTGCCGCCCCACGGATCGACGACGTTGCAAATCCCCGTCTCCTGCTGGAGGTGCAACTGCGTGTTGCGCGCAATGCGCGCCGAAAAATCCGTCGGCAGCGCGATCGCTTCGTCCAGCGCGTTCGTGTGCAGCGACTGCGTGTGTCCCGTCGCCGCCGCCAGTGCTTCGAGGCAGGTGCGCGCCACATTGTTGAAGGGATCCTGCTCGGTCAACGACCAGCCCGAGGTCTGCGAGTGCGTGCGCAGCGCGCGCGATTTCGGATTCTTCGGATTGAACTGGCCGACGATCTCCGACCATAGCGTCCGGGCCGCGCGCATCTTGGCGACTTCCATGAAGAAGTTCTTCCCGATCGCCCAGAAGAACGAGAGCCGCGGCGCGAACGCGTCGATGTCCAAGCCTGCCTTCACGCCCGTCCGCAGATACTCGAGTCCGTCCGCGAGCGTGTAAGCGAGCTCCAGGTCCGCCGTCGCTCCCGCCTCCTGCATGTGATAGCCGGAGATCGAGATCGAGTTGAACTTCGGCATGTTCTTCGACGTGTAGGCGAAGATGTCCGCGATGATCTTCATCGAGGGAGTCGGCGGATAGATGTAGGTGTTCCGCACCATGAACTCCTTCAAAATGTCGTTCTGGATCGTGCCCGACAGCTCTTCGAGTTTCGCGCCCTGTTCGAGCGCCGCGCAGATGTAGAACGCCATCACCGGCAGCACCGCGCCGTTCATCGTCATCGACACCGACACCTTGTTCAGCGGGATGTCCTTGAACAGGATCTGCATGTCTAGGACCGAGTCGATCGCCACGCCCGCCTTGCCGACGTCGCCCACCACCCGCGGGTGATCGCTGTCGTAACCGCGATGCGTCGCGAGGTCGAACGCCACCGACAAGCCCGCCTGACCCGCCGCGAGATTGCGCTTATAGAACGCGTTCGATTCCTCCGCCGTCGAAAACCCGGCATACTGCCGCACGGTCCACGGCTTCTGCACATACATCGTCGCGTAGGGTCCGCGCGTGAACGGCGCCAATCCCGGCATCGTGTCGAGTTCGTTCACCGGCGGCAGATCCTTGGCGGTGAACACCGGTTGGACCGGAATCCGCTCGTCCGTCTCCACCGCCGCCGGGACACCGTTCGCCGCACCGACGGCCCCGCCGTCGAACGTGAACGCGTCATACGCGAGTTTCGAAAAATCGGGTGAGTCTTTCATGCGAGCACTCCAATCTGCTTCAACAGGTTCTCCAGAACGTCCTGAACGTTGGCACGAATGTGGATGAATTCGTCGACGCCGAGCTCACGGAAGCGCGCGACCGTCGCCGCATCCGCCGGCAATCCCGCCAGCACCAGAATCGCGTCAGGCATCGCCGACTTTAGTTCGCGTCCGAAAACCGGCAGCATCTCCGGATAGGTGTCGTCGCTCGAGCACAACACCACCACGCGTGCGCCCGACTGCGTCGCGGCTTCCGCCGCGCTTTCCGCAGTCGTGAAGCTCTGCTTCGCGAGCACTTCGAATCCGCCCACCGCGAAGAATCCGGAGGAGAAATCCGCCCGCGCCTTGTGCTGCGCTGGCGGCCCCATCTTCGCGAGAAACACCCGCGGACGCGCTCCCGTCCGCTCCGCAAACGCCGCCGTCGCTTCGCGCAGCGCTTCGAAACCCGCGGCCACCCGCAACGGCGGCACCGCTTCGATCTTCGGCGCCCGTTCGCCCACGCCGAGCGACCACGGGGTCAATTGCCCGATCGTCGCTCCAGCCCGGGCCGCTCCGAGCAGTTCGCCAAAATCCTTCGCCCAGTCTCCGCCCCCCTTCGACGCCGGAACGACTTTGCGACGTTTGGCGATCTCACCGGCGCGCGTCGCCGCCAGCCCGGCATGCGGCGACGCCTTCTTCGCGAGCGGCGTCTCCTTCAGGTTGGGAAACAGATTCGTGCCCACGAGTCCCAGCCGGCGCTTCGCCACGGCCTCGCGTTTCTCCGCCGCCGCTTTCGCGACGAGCTGTTGCACGTATCCAGATTCCAAGGTCGCGACAATTCCGCCGCGCTTTTCGATTTCCTGGAACTCCGCCCACGCCCGACGCGCCACGTCGTCCGTGAGTTTCTCCACATACCACGATCCGCCTGCCGGATCCGCCGTCTCGGCGAAATGAAACTCCTCGGCGAAGAGCGTGTGAACGTTGCGCGCGATCCGACGCGAGAAATCCGTCGTCTCGCCCGACACTTCGTCGAAAGGAGCGATATGCAGCGCGTCGCAGCCTCCCAGCACCGCCGAAAGCGCCTCCGTCGTCACGCGCAGCATGTTCACATGTGGATCGAGCAGCGTCTTGTTCCACTGCGCGGTCTCGGCCTGCACCGTCGCCGCAGCCGCCTCGTCCGGTTTCACGCCGAACGCCTGCGCCACCCGCGACCACAACGGACGGAACGCCCGAAACTTCGCCAGCTCCATGAAAAACTGCGGGCCGATCGCGAACGAGAAGACCATCCGCGCCGCCGTGACTTTCGGTGCCACGCCGCGCCGTTTCAACTCGCGCAGGTAGTCCGCCGCCGTCGCGAGCGCCAGCGCGAGTTCCTGCGTCGCCGTCGCACCGGCATTGCCCCAGATCGCGGCTTCCACTCCGATCGTCCGCAGCTCCGGCACATACATTTCCGCCCAACTCGTCCAACCCGCGAGCTCCCCCAACAACCGATCCAATGTCGCCGGCAGCTCGCCGTCCGCCGCCCACGTCGTAATCGGGTCCGCCGTCACGCTGCCGGTGAGAGTCGACCACCCCGTGCCGCGCCGACGCGCCGCCTCCAGATAAAGCGCCGCGATTCCCGCCGCGCTCGTTCCGCCGCGAACATGCACCGGCACCGCCGCGAGATCGATCGCCTGCAACGCCTTCGTCACATCTTCCACGTCGGCCAGTGACACGCCGCCCGCTCCGACTTCGTCCGCCCCGACGGCATCCGGATCCAGTCCGCGCCGCGAAGCACGATCCGGCGTGAGCACCACGCAGTTTTGGCCGCTCATCAGATCCGCGATCGTCTGCGCGTTGAATTCCGCCGGCGTCGTCGCGTTCGTTTTCTGCGCGACTTCCCACGGACGCGATTTGTAGCCAAACCGACGCACGCCCCGGACAAAGGGCGCCTCGCCCGGCGCGGTCTCTATAGCGGATATTTTTTCTATATCGGCCCGCGTATAGAGCGGTTGGAGCGCGATGCCTTCGAAGGTGCGTGTGACCAGCTTCTTTTCGAAGGGCACTCCTTTGAGTTCGGCCTCCACGGTGGCGCGCCAACGCGCCAAGGCGTCAGTCAGCGTATCGCGTGCGGCCGGGGGAAGGTCAGAGGTGGCAGCCATGAGAAAATTTTCTAGCGGTGCGCCACTCTAGGTTTTCATCACTTCTTCTGCTCCGCAGATTTTGCCAAGGGACGCTTATAATTAGGCAATTCATGCAATGCGGCTTTCGGTCCCGCCCGGCATACTGGGTCCGACGCACGACGCGTCATTGAGGCTCACCGACATGATCACCAAAATCGACCACCTCGGAATCGCGGTTCGCTCGCTCGACGAAGCGGTTCCCTACTACGAAAAAACGCTCGGCCTCGTCTGCGAGCACCGCGAAGAAGTTCCTTCGCAAAAGGTCCGCACCGCGTTCTTCAGTGTCGGCGAGGTTCACCTCGAGTTGCTCGAACCCACTTCGCCCGACAGCCCGGTCGCCAAATTCATCGAGAAAAACGGCGAGGGCATCCATCACGTCGCCTTCGGCACCACCGACATCGTCGCCCAGCTCGGTCAGGCCGCCGCCAGCGGCTGCCGCCTGATCAACGAAAAACCTTTCGAAGGCGCCGGCGGAAAACTCGTCGCGTTCCTCCACCCGAAATCCACCCACGGCGTTCTCACCGAACTCTGCTCCGCCAAATAGCGACAGGTCTGCAACGCGACCTTTAAGACGAATTCCCCATGGCCATCTCACCCGCCCTCCTCGACGAACTGCACAAGCGCCGCGCCGCCGCCACCGCCGGCGGTGGTCCCGAAAAGGCCGCCGAGCGCAAAAAGAAGGGTCTCCTCACGGCCCGCGAGCGCATCGAGATTCTCTTTCAGCCCGGCAGTTTCCTCGAGTCCGGCATGCACGCCGAACACGACTGCCACCACTTCGGCCTCGAAAAGAAGTCCTTCCCGGGCGACGGCGTCGTCACCGGCGTCGGCTACATCGATGGCCGCCCCGTCGCCTGCTTCGCCCACGACTTCACGGTCGGCGGCGGCGCGCTCGGGCGCATCCACTCCAAGAAGGTCTGCGACCTCATGGACTACGCGATGGAGTCCGGCATGCCGCTCATCGGCATCAACGACTCCGGCGGCGCGCGCATCCAGGAGGGCGACGACGCCCTCTCCGGCTACGGCCAGATCTTCTTCCGCAACGTCCTTCTCTCCGGCGTCGTCCCGCAGATTTCGATCATCGCCGGCCCCTGCGCCGGCGGCGCCGCCTATTCTCCTGCGCTCACCGACTTCATCATCATGACGAAGAAGAACGCGCAGATGTTCATCTGCGGTCCCGAGGTGATCAAGGCCGCCACCGGCCAGACCACCACGATGGACGACATCGGCAGCGCCGCCGCGCATGCGTCGATCTCCGGCAACATCCACTTCGTCGCCGACGACGACCGCCACGCCTTCGCCATCGCACGCAAGCTCCTGAGTTTCCTTCCGTCCAACAACATCATGGACCCGCCGCACAAGCCCACGCCGGCGGTCACGATGGAGCACGACGAACGCATGAACGCCCTTGTGCCCGAGGACCCGAAGGCTCCGCTCGACGTCCTCAAGGTCATCGAACTCCTCGTCGATCACTCCGACTTCCTCGAGGTCCAGAAGGATTTCGCCAAGAACATCGTCGTAGGTTTCGGACGGATACAGGGCATCGTCGTCGGCATCATCGCCAACCAGCCCGCCGTCAAAGCCGGCACGCTCGATATCGATTCTTCCGACAAGGGCGCCCGTTTCATCCGGCTCTGCAATGTCTTCAACATCCCCGTCGTCACCCTCGTCGACATCCCCGGCTTCATGCCCGGCGTCCAGCAGGAGCGCGGCGGCATTATCCGCCACGGTGCGAAAATGCTCTTCGCCTACGCCGCCGCCACCGTGCCGAAGATCACCGTGATCATGCGCAAGGCCTACGGCGGGGCATACCTCGCCATGTGCAGCCGCGACATGGGCGCCGACGCCGTCTACGCCTGGCCCACCGCCGAGATCGCCGTCATGGGTGCCGAAGGCGCGGTCAACGTCCTCTTCAAAAAGGAAATTGCCGCCGCCTCCGATCCGAAGAAAAAAGCCGCGCAGCTCGCCCAGGAATACCGGGAGAAATTCTCGTCCCCCTACGAGGCCGCCGCGAAAGCCATGATCAACGATGTCATCGAGCCCGCCCAGACCCGCGGCGTCGTCGCGATGGCGCTCCGCAACTCGCTCTCCAAGCGCGAAACCCGTCCGCCCAAGAAACACGGCAACATCCCGCTCTAATCCCGCCGCCCTGCACCGCCCGCGACGCTACGTCGGGACAAGCGCAGGGACCACTCACCCGCACTCCACCTCACTCGAAACTCCTCCCTCATGAAAAAACTCCGCGTCACCGTCGAAGGTAAGGTCTACGAGGTGCTCGTCGAAATGCTCGACGACGCCGGCACGTCCGCGCCTTCCCCTGCCTCGGCTCCTGTCCACGTCGCGCCGGTCGAAGCCCCCGCCGCCACCCCGGCACCCGTGCCCGCGCCCGTCCAAGCACCCGCCGGTGCCAGCGGTCCGGGAGACGTCGTCAGTCCCCTCGCCGGCAAAATCGTCTCGATCGACGTGAAGGTCGGCCAGTCCGTCAACGAGGGCGCGCAGGTCGCCACGGTCGAAGCCATGAAGATGAACACTTACATCTTCGCGCCCAAATCCGGCCGCGTCGACTCGATCCTCGTTAATCCCGGCGACGGCGTCGAGGAAGGCACCCCTCTCCTCCGCATCGTCTGATCCGTCTCCAACGCCCGGCGCGGCCATCTCGCCTTGATGTGGCCCGCCGCGCTCAGGTCCGCGCCCTCCTTCGATCCAAACTTCATTCCCGACGTCATGGTCGCTTCTTTCATCCTCTCGCCGCCGCTCGCCGCGCTCCCGGAGTATCCGAGCCTGGGAGAATCCATTCTTTTCCAATTCAACGGCCTCGTCGTCGTCTTCCTCGCGCTCGGCTCGATCTGGGGCTTGCTCGAATTGATGGGCGTCTTCTTCCGGCGCTCCAAACCCGCCGCCGCACCGCAAAAAGCGGCTGCCGCCACGCCGCCTCCCGCCGCGGCCACGGCCGCACCCGGTGAACTTTCCCCGCAACTGATCGCCGTTATCTCCGCCGCCGTGCACGTCGCCATCGCCGGCCGGCCGCATCGCATCGCCGCCGTCGTCCCCACTCCGGTCGAGTCCGAACTCGACTGGGCGCGTGAGGGCCGCCGCACGATCTTCGCCTCTCACAAAACCCGCTAACCTCTTCGCGCCATGATTCAGGGTCTCCTCGATTATTTTTCCACGACCGGCTTCCAGCTCATCACCTGGAAGATGGTGATCATGTGGGCCGTCGCGGGCGTGCTCATCTATCTCGCGGTCGCGAAGGGCTTCGAGCCTCTCCTCCTCGTTCCCATCGCTTTCGGCGCCCTCGTCGCCAACCTTCCCACGCGCGGCGTCATCACCGTCGAACAATACGCCAACGGCACCACCGACAGCGCGATCTTCCGAATCGAAGCGCAGCCCGTCGCCAACGGAGCTCACGCCCCGGCCAACGCCGATCCGCACGCCGCGCCCACGCAAACGCTCAAGGTCAACCGCGTCGAAGGCGGCCTCTACGACTTCATCTCCCAAGGCGTGAAGCTCGAGCTCTTCCCGCCGCTGATCTTCCTCGGCGTCGGCGCGCTCACCGACTTCGGCCCGCTCATCGCCATGCCGCGAACGCTCCTGCTCGGCGCCGCCGCCCAACTCGGATTGTTCATCACTTTCTTCGGCGCCAACCTCCTCGGCTTCACCGCCAAACAGTCCGCGTCCATCGGCATCATCGGCGGCGCGGACGGCCCGACCGCGATCTTCCTCAGCAACAAGCTCGCGCCCGAACTCCTCGGCGCCATCGCCGTCGCCGCTTACAGCTACATGTCGCTCGTGCCGCTCATCCAGCCGCCGATCATGCGGCTCCTGACCACGAAGAAGGAACGCGTCATCCGCATGCAGAAGCTGCGCACCGTCTCCAAAACCGAGAAACTCCTCTTCGCCCTCCTCGTGATGGTGATTTGCGTGCTGCTGGTTCCCGACGCGTCCGCGCTCATCGTCATGCTTATGCTCGGCAACTTCCTCCGCGAATGCGGCGTCACCGAGCGCCTCGTCAAATCCGCCCAGAACGAGATCATCAACGTCCTCACGATCTTTCTCGGCACCACCGTCGGTCTCACCATGCGCGCCGACAACTTCCTCGCGACCGAAACCCTCAAGATCATCGTCCTCGGCGTCGTCGCTTTCGGTGTTTCAACCGCCGGCGGTATCGTCGGCGCCAAGATTATGAACTGGTGCTCGCCGAAGAACCCCGTCAACCCGCTCATCGGCTCCGCCGGCGTCTCCGCCGTCCCGATGGCCGCGCGCGTCTCGCATGTCGAGGGCCAGCGCTACGATTCCAACAACTATCTCCTCATGCACGCCATGGGACCCAACGTCGCCGGCGTCATCGGCACCGCCGTCGCCGCCGGTTACTTCCTCTCCGCCCTCTCGAACTAATTGGATCGGGACGAGCTAGCCGCCTCGCCCCGAACATCTTCGGCCCAGCAAAAAACAACTCCTGCACAGTCGCTCCCGGTCGTCCCTGCTACGCTGGTTCCATGTCCCTCGCCACCGCATCCACCGAAACATCGATCTTCCGCCACGAGGGCTGGACGCTTCACACCACCCACGAAATCGGCTCCACCAACTCCGCCGCCGCCAAACTCCCCGCCTGGCACGCCGTCCGCGCCGATCTCCAGACCGACGGTCGCGGACGCACCGGCCGCCGCTGGGTCTCCGACGAGGGCGGACTTTGGCTGTCCGCTGTAGTGCCTTGTCCAGGACAACGTTCCCGCTGGGCCATCCTCCCGCTCGCCGCCGGCTGGGCCATCATCGGCGCGTTGCGCGACCTTGGTGCCACCGACCTCCGCCTGCGCTGGCCCAACGACATCATGCACGGACGCCGCAAGCTCGCCGGCCTCCTCGTCGAGCGCTACACCGCCGACACCGCCGTGATCGGCATCGGCCTCAACGTCTTCAACTATCCCGCCCTCGAAGAACCCGCGCTCGAAGACGTCACCACGCGGCTCTCCGATCTTATTCCCGGCGCCTACACCCTCGACGACCTCACCCGCATCATCCTCCGCTCGATTCGTCGCACCCATGCGATGATCCGCGAAGAGGGTTTCCGCCACGTCGCCGACCAGCTCAACCTCCATTGGTCCGAGCCGCGCCTCGTTTCCATCACACTCAACCAACGCGCCGACACCTTCGCCGGCCTGTTCCACGGCATCGATTCGTCCGGTCGCCTTCGCATCACCACCGAACGCTACGGCCGCTGCACTTACGACGCCTCCCAGGTTTCTCTCCTCCGCGAACTCGAATAAACCCATAGGCCGCCAGCGCGCTGGCGCTCCAAACCTCACCGCCGCCAACGCTCCAGTTCCCCCTTTCCATGAACCCCGTGACCTTCAACAACACCGTCCTCCGCGACGGGCACCAGTCGCTCGCCGCCACCCGCATGACGACCGCGCAGATGCTGCCCGCCGCGCCGATCCTCGACGAGCTGGGTTTCGGTGGCCTCGAAACCTGGGGCGGCGCCACGATCGATTCCTGCCTGCGCTTCCTCGGCGAAAACCCGTTCGACCGCCTCCGCGCCCTCAAGAAAGCCGCCCCGAAAACCCCGCAGCTCATGCTGCTCCGCGGCCAGAACATCGTTCAATACACCTCGTTTCCCGACGACGTCGTCGAGGCCTTTGTCAAAGCCAACGCCGCCGCCGGACAGGACGTCTTCCGCATTTTCGACGCGCTCAACGACACCCGCAATCTCGCCACCGCCATCAAGGCCGTTCGCGCTGCCGGCAAGCACGCCCGCGGTGAAATCTGCTACACCACGAGCCCCGTCCACACGATCGACGCCTTCGTCCACATGGGCATCGAGCTCGAAAAAATGGGCTGCGATTCCATCGCGATCAAAGACATGTCCGGCGTCATCGCGCCGCGCGTCGCCTTCGACCTCGTCAGCGAGCTGAAACGCCGCGTCGGCCTTCCGCTCACCTTGCACACGCACGACACCGCCGGCTTGGGCGCCGCCGCCTATCTCGCCGCGATTGACGCCGGCGTCGACGCCGTCGAAACCTCCATCGCCCCTTTCGCCAACGGCACCGCCCAGCCCGACACCGTGCGCATGCTCGCGCTCCTCGAAGGCCATCCGCGTCGCCCGAGCTTCGATCCCAAAAAACTCCAGCAGCTCCGCGAATATTTCACCGGCGTCTACGCCCAGCTCGGTAAATTCACCTCGCCCGCCAACGAGCGCGTCGATTCCGACACGCTTTTCTACCAGGTCCCCGGCGGCATGCTCTCGAATTTCCGGACCCAGCTCAAAGAGCAGAACATGTCCGACAAGTTCGAGCAGGTCATGGCCGAGATCCCTTACGTGCGCGCCTGCCTCGGCTGGATTCCCCTCGTCACGCCGACTTCGCAGATCGTCGGCACGCAGGCCATGCTCAACGTGAAGTTCGGCCGCTGGGTGAACTTCTCCCAGCCCGCGATGGACATCGCCCTCGGCAAATACGGCAAAACGCCCGGCCCGATCGATCCCGCCGTCCTCGAACTCGCGATCAAGAAGTCCGGCCAGAAGCCCATGGATCACCGCCCCGCCGATGCGCTCGCGCCCCGCATGGAAAAACTCCGCGCCGAACTCGGCGCCGCGAATCTTCCGACCGACGACGAAGCCTGCGTCCTCCACGCCATGTTCCCGCGCGAGTTCGCCGCCTTGCACAAAAAACCCGCCGCGCCGTCGCCCGCACCTGCACCTGCGGCGGCCCCCAACCGCAACGGCAACCCCGCTGCGTCGGTCGCGCCGGCACGTCCGCTCAACGCCACCACCCGTTACGCCCTCACCATCGACGGCCGCCGCACCGAAGTCACCGTTTCCGAGGTCGAATAGATCACGCCTTGTAGGCCGCGAGCTCGCTCGCGCTACTTCCGTGTCCGTTCCGGCGTCGCCCCGCCCGACTACAATCCGCCCCCCGGCGGCACCACATCCGGATCCTTCGGCTTCCGCCATCTCCGCTGGATGATCGCGTAACCGATCGCGCCCCCCAGCGCGCCCAGCACCACCGCGCCCAGATAAAGCGAAACGGCGGCATCTCCGCGCAACAACTCCCGCGGCGCCGACGAAAACGTGTGCCACACCGTCTGGATCGGACGCCCCCGCACCACCTCGCCCACCGCGTAGCACGCCGGCAAATGCACCGGCGCCGTCAGCGGCGTCGAAAGAAACTGCAGCGCGATGCAGAACAAAATATTTCCCCGCACAAACAGCGCGGCGACGGTCGCGAACACCGTTTGAAACGGCAACAGCGGCACCATCGTGATCGGAAAACCCACCAGCCACGCCCGCGCGAGCGACTCGTGAGTCGGCCGCCACAACGCTTTGTCGAGCAGCCGGTCTCCGAGGGCTGAGTGCAGCCAGCCGCCCCGCAAGGCGCGGCGCGAAACACGGCGGCGATGCAGCCACCGCAGGACCCATAGAGGCATGCGCATCGTGAGAAAACCTCGACAGTGAACGTGACCGCCTTCGCTTGGGAATCAAAATCCCCCAAAGCTTTCGGCTCTGCCCGGCCCGATGGCGCCGCGGCCCCCCCACCGCGCAAAACGACCGCAAAAAAACCTGCTGACGCCCGCGCAACTTGCCTCCTCTCTCAAACGACCTCAACTCCACACGTTTCCCCACCCCATGATGCTTCCCTTCGCCGCCACCGCGGCCGCTTCCACCAATCACTGGCCTTTCGCCATCCTCGCGATCTCCGTCGTCTTCATCATCGTCGCCATCACGCGCCTTCGCCTGCACGCGTTCCTGGCACTGACGCTCGCCGCTTTCCTCACCGGCTTCCTGACGCAGGAGTTTTCCGCCAGCGCCCTCGCGCGCCTTCCCGCCGCCCTCCAAGCCGACGCCCGCGCCAACTCCTGGGTCGCCGCCGTCGAGCTCACCGCGATCGAATTCGGCGGCGCCGCCGGTTCCATCGCGATCTCCATCGGCCTCGCCTCCATCATCGGTCTCTGCCTCATGGAAAGTGGCGCCGCCGATAAAGTCGTTCGCCGCTTCCTCGCCGCCTTCGGCGAAAAACGGGCCCCCTTCGCCCTCCTCGCCGCCACCTACGTCCTGTCGATTCCGATCTTCTTCGACACGATGTTCATGCTGATGATTCCGCTCGCGCGCGCCCTCTGCCTGCGCACCGGAAAGAATTATCTGCTCTACGTGATGTGCATCTGCGCCGCCGCTGTGCTCACGCACAGCCTTACGGTCCCGCACCCCGGTCCGCTCGCGATGGTCGACAACCTCCGCGTCGATCCCGGCACCTCGCTCTTCTGGGGCATCGCCGCCGGCATCCTGCCTCTGATCATCGGCTACTACGTCGTGAAGTGGATCGACTCCCGCCACTCCGTTCCTCTCCGCGAAACCGCCGGAGCGTCGTTGACCGAACTCGAGGAAATCTCGCGCCGCCCCGAATCCTCGCTCCCGTCTTTCGCGCTTTCGATCGCTCCCGTTCTCCTCCCGATCTTTCTCATCGGCGCCGCCTCGTTCTTGAAGGTGCTCGCCGGCTATCCCGGCGCCGTCAACGCCCTCGGCGGCGCCGATAGCTTTGCAGCCATCAACCGCATCGTCGTTCTCGTCGGCAACAAGAACGTCGCCCTCATCATCGGCACCGTCATCGCGATGTGGGTCGTCGCTCGCCAGCGAAAGCTCGGCCTTGCCGCTCTCGGCAAACTTCTCGAAGGCCCGCTCGGCACCGCCGCCACGATCATTCTCATCACCGCCGCCGGCGGTTCCTTCGGCGCCATGCTCCGCCACGCCGGCGTCGGTGACGCCGTCAAAAACGTCGCCGCCCAATACAGCCTCAACCTCGTCCTTCTCGCCTGGACCACCGCATTCGTCGTCCGCATCGCGCAAGGTTCCGCCACGGTCGCGATGATCACCGCCTCCGCCATCCTCTGGCCGATGATCGATCCCGCCATCAACGCCGTCCTTCCGTTTCACCCGATGTATGTGTTCCTCGCCATCGGCTTCGGCGCCTTCGGCTGCTCCTGGATGAACGACAGCGGCTTCTGGGTCGTCAGCAAACTCGGCGCCCTCACCGAAAAGGAAACCCTCCGCAGTTGGACCGTCCTCTCCACCGTCCTTTCCGTCGCCGGACTGATCCTCACCTTCCTCGCTTCCAAACTCCTCCCGCTGGTCTAGGCAGGGCGCATTAGCTTGCCCCGACTTGTCGGCGTCCCCAACGCGCCGCGATTGTCCTTCGCCTCCCGCTACACCCTTTCCGTTCGCGAACAATTCCCCCTTCGACGCATCCATCTTTCGGATGCACCTCGAAGCCTACGGCCTGATCGGCGATCTCAACACCGCCGCGCTCGTTTCCCGCGACGGTTCCATCGACTGGCTCTGCCTCCCGCGCTTCGACTCCGCCGCCTGCTTCGCCGCGCTTCTCGGCACGCCCGCCAACGGCCGCTGGCTCCTCGCCCCCGCCGAACCCGTTCGCCGCACCACCCAGCGCTACCGCGACCACACCCTCATCCTCGAAACCGAATTCGAAACCGACTCCGGCGTCGTCCGCATCACCGACTTCATGCCGCCCGCCGACGACCGCCACGACATCGTGCGTCTCGTCGAGGGCGTCCGCGGCCGCGTCCCGCTCCGCATGGAGCTCACCGTCCGCTTCGACTACGGCGAATCCGTCCCCTGGGTTCATCGCGTCGACCACGCCACGCACTACGTCGTCGGCCCCAACGCCCTTCTCCTTCATGCCGACGTCCCCACCGAAGGCCGCGACCTCGCCACCTGCGCCGACTTTACCCTCGCCGCCGGCGAACGCCGCGAACTCGTCCTCGTCTGGTTCCCCTCCCACGAACAGCCGCCCGCCGCGATCGACTCCCGCGCCGCCCTCGCCGCCACCGAACGCTTCTGGCACGAGTGGTCCGCCCGCTGCACCTACCAGGGCGAATGGCGCGATGCGGTCCTCCGCTCCCTCATCACGCTCAAAGCGCTCACGTATCTTCCCACCGGCGGCATTGTCGCCGCCCCCACCACGTCACTCCCCGAACAACTCGGCGGCGTCCGCAACTGGGACTACCGCTTCTGCTGGCTCCGCGACGCCACCTTCACGCTCTTCTCGCTCATGGAGGCCGGTTATCGCGACGAAGCCGCCGCCTTCACCAACTGGCTCCAACGCGCCGTCGCCGGCGATCCCGGCCAGCTCCAAATGCTCTACGGCGTCGCCGGCGAACGCTCCCTCCCGGAGCTCGAGCTGTCACATCTTTGCGGATACGAAAACTCCCGCCCCGTCCGTATCGGCAACGCCGCCGCGCGTCAGTTCCAACTCGACGTCTACGGCGAGATCATCGACGCAACCCACTTCAAACGTCACCTCGGCCTCGCCACCTCCGACGACGCCTGGCACGTCCAGCGCCACCTCATCAACTTCGTCGCGCAACACTGGCAAGAACCCGACGAAGGCATCTGGGAAGTTCGCGGTCCCCGCCGCCACTTCACGCACTCGAAAGTCATGGCCTGGGTCGCCCTCGATCGGGGCATCAAGTCCCTCGAGCAATTCCAACTCGACGGCGAACTCGACCGCTGGCGCGACGCCCGCGATCGCGTCCACCACGAGGTCTGCACCCGCGGTTACGACTCCACCCGCGGCGTCTTCACGCAGTTCTACGGCTCCGAACAACTCGACTCGAGCCTCCTCATGCTCCCGCTCGTCGGCTTCCTTCCCATCAACGATCCACGCATCGTCCGCACGATCGAAGCCATCCAACGCGATCTCATCACCGACGGCCTCGTCCGCCGCTATCATACCGCCACTTCCACCCACGTCGACGGCCTCCCACCCGGCGAGGGTGCCTTCCTTCCGTGCTCCTTCTGGCTCGTCGACTGCCTCGCCCTTCTCGGCCGCCGCGACGAAGCCGTCGCTCTCTTCAATCGCCTCCTCTCTCTCCGCTCCCCGCTCGGTCTCCTCTCCGAGGAATACGACACTCACGCCCGCCGCCTCACCGGCAACTACCCGCAAGCGTTCTCCCATGTCGCGCTGATCAACTCCGCCCAAAATCTCTTCGCCGCCAGCCACCCCGCCGAAGAACGAGGTTCCCAACCCCGCTACCGCCGCCTCCACCACCGGTAGGGCGAAGTCTCCCAGCCGAGCCGTTTTCGTATCCAAGACGTGGCTACGAGCAGCTCGCCCCGGCCCGTCGGGGAGAACGAGTGGCCAATCTTCAGCGTCCGCCCTCTTCACTCCCCATCGCCCCAAAATACCGCGCCGCCGCCCTCCGATCCAAATCCGACAACCGTCCCGCCACGTCCTCCATCACGTGCGCATACGGCCCGCCTCCGCGAGCGCCGTCTTTGAACAGCTTCAACTGCAGCTCCACATAACCTTCCGACAATCCCGCCAGCGACGGATACGCCGGTTTCGTCCGCGTCCCCTTCGGCCCGTGACACTCCACGCACGCCGGCACGCGTTTGTCCGGAATCCCGCGCAACGCAATTTCCTCTCCTCTCCGCCACAACTCATCCTCCGCCCTTCGTTCCTCCTCCACCTGCACCGGGGCCGGTTGCAATTCCGCATAATACGTCGCCAGATTCGTGATCAACTCCTCCGTCAGCCCCGCCGCCACCGGTTCCATGATTCCGCTGTGCCGCATGCCTCTCGCATACGCCGCCAACGCATTCTCCAAATACTCCCGCCGCTGCCCTGCCAATCGCGGGAACGCCTCGCCGCCCCGCCCGTTTCCGTCAACGCCATGACACCGCGCACAGGTCTGCGCCACTTCACGCGGCGGCGTCGGCCCGATATCCGGCGGCGCCATCGTCTGCATCGCCGGCACCGGCGAAATCTCGCCATGCACGAGCTGACGATACCCTTCGTCATCCAATTCCGGATACTTCACCAGGAAAGCTACCATCGCCCACACTTCGTCGTCCCGCCGTTGCGATGGCCACGCCGGCATCCCCGTAAATTTGATGCCGTGCTTCACCACCTGAAATAGCTTCCGCGGATTCGACTCGCGTATCCGTTCCGCCAATTCAGGCGCCTTCGGCGTCATCGCCTGCGCGATCCTCGGCTGCGGCCGCCCGGGTGCACCATGACACGACCGGCACCCCGTTTCGAAATGTCCCGCGCCTCTCAGGACCATCGCCGGATCATCCAGATTCGGAACCTTCGTCCCCAAACTGTGCGTCGCCGTCGATCGGCTCATTCCAAAACGCAAAATCCACTCCGTGATCCGCCAGTGTCCCGAACTCGCCTTGATCGGCACAATCCCGCTCGCCGCCACCAGAAACCCGCCGACCGCCAGCGCCGCCGCAATCAGCGCCCCACGCCCAATCCACCGCTTCATCGCGCCACCTCCTTCCGCGTCCAATACCCGCGCAACAATCCCGCCGTCAGCCAAACGCCTCCGACCAAATACGACACTCCTCCGACCAACAACATGATCGCCCCGCCCAGGTGCTGATCTTCCAGCGGCGACATCCCGCCCAATTCCACCGCATGCACATACAACGCCCGCGGCGTTAGCGCGAGCAGCGCGCCCAGCAACGTCATGTGCATCGACGTCAACAACAGCGCCGCAATCCCCGCGCCCACCCGATCGCCGCGCCGCTCCTCCCTCCCACCAAACGCCGACAGCCACACCGCCAGTCCCGCCGCCAAAAACGCTCCTTGCTCCACCGCAAACCCGCCCGCCACGCGCCGCGCGAAATGATGCAACGCCGGCGCATGCCACGCCCACACGACCACCAACTCCAGCACCGACAGCGGAATCGGCGCAAACCACCGCGGCGCCCGCACCACCGGATCGAACCGTCCGCCCGCCAACCCGAGCGCGATCAACGGTGCCGCGACCGCCACCACGCCCATGTGCATCGTCATGTGCGCTGAAAACGACGCCCGCGCCAGCTCCGGCAGCGGCCCCAGCCACACCGCCGCCAGCATCGCCAGTCCCAGAAACATGAATACACGGCGTCTCATCGGCAGTCCTCGAAAAACACCACCACCATCGCCGCAAACACCACCGCCACCGCGCTCAATCCCGCCAGCAGCGTCGTCGCGAATCCCAGAAACCGATGCCGATCTCCCGGCGTGTCGAAATCATGCGGCAGCGATTCCGCTCCAAACCGATGCCGCCGCAATCCGCTGAATCCATTCCACGCGATTCCCGCCAGCGCCAGCACCGTATAAACCGCGATCGCCCACCGCACCGGCTCCAGCGATCCAAACCGCGGCGCAAATTTCGCGCACCAGATCGCCGCCGTCACATAGCAGGCCATGAAATGCGCCGCCCAAATCGTCGGCGACACGATCAACCCCCACAGGCTCTCTTTCTCTTCGTGCGGCGCCTCCTTCATTTCGTCCTCCTCATTTCACCAGCGGAAAGCCCGCGATCGTCCCCACCGTGATCACCGCCGTCACCGCCACAAAATGCCAAAACAGCACCACGTTGTGAATGTCGATGTCGTGTCGCGCCGTCATCTTTCCCGCCAGCCGCCTCGCGAAACAATACCCCTGCATCAACGCGCCCGTCGCCGCGTGCAGCATCGTCCAGATCGCCAGCAGCCACACGATCGCATCGTAAACATGCCGCGTCGGATCCATCCCCGTTAACCACGGCCCCGCGAGCATCGCCGCCCCGCCCGCCAGCGCCAGCAACCACGCGACTGCCATCGCACCATAAAACCCGGCCGCGCGATCCGCAGTGTTCCACCGCCGCGCCAACAGCGTGAACAACCACGCGCCCAACAAAAGACCCAGTCCGATCACCGGCCACATCACGCCCGGCCCGCGCGCATCTTCCGGCGGGAACTCCTCGTGAATCGTCCAATAAAAGAAATACGCGAACACCAGCGACACGAACGCCGTCAGCACCGCCAGCATCGTGATCAACATCGCCCACCACCCGACCGACGTCACCCCCGAGTTATACAACGGCAGCGTCAACCCGAGCCCGACATTCTTTTCCCGCTTCTCCGGCACCACCGCCGTGCACGTCCACAACCAATATAAAATCACTCCGACTCCGATCACCAAACTGATCACCGCCGGCACCCACAGATAAAACGTCCCCAGGATAAAAAATCCGCCGAGCGTCACCGCCGCCAACAGCGGCACATAGCTCGGCCCCGGCAGCCGCAAACACTGCACCGGCTTCGCATCGATCGCTGTCGTCACCAGCGTCTCGCGCTTTCCTTCCTCCGCGTCCGGCAAATAAAACCGCCCTTCATCCACATCCCGCAAAAAGTTCGGCTGATCCCACAGCGGATAACGGCTGTCGATCTCCGGAATCGACCGCACGCCCCAGTTCTCCGGCGGCAATTTCGGCATCCACTCGAGCGTGCCCGCTCCCCACGGATTCCGCGGCGCCACCGGCACTTTCTTTTTCGGTCGCACGATGTCCCACGTCACCACGGCGATGCCCGCCGCGAGCACGAACGCGCCCACCGTCGAGAGCATGTTCAACCACTCGAACCCCAACCCTTCCGGATACGTGAACACCCGCCGCGGCATCCCGCGCAGTCCCGTGAAATGCATCGGCATAAAGGTCGCATTGAACCCCACGAACATCAGCCAGAACGCGACTTTCCCCAACCGATCCGACAGCTTCTTTCCGTTCAGCAGCGGAAAGAAGTAATAACACCCGCCCACAATCGGAAACACCGCGCCGCCAATCAGCACATAGTGCAGATGCGCCACGATGAAGAACGAGTCGTGCGCCTGAAAATCGAACGACGCCAGCGCCACCATCACGCCGGTCAGTCCACCGATGATAAACGACGCCAGCCCGCCCGTGCAGAACAGCATCGGGACCGACTTCACCAATTTCCCCGCCGCGATTGTCGCGATGAAACAAAAAATCTGCACGCCCGTCGGAATCGCCACCGCCTCCGAAGCCGCCGAGAACAACGCCAGCGAAATCCCCGGCAGCCCCGTCGTGAACATGTGGTGCACCCACAGCCCGAAGCTGATGAACCCGGTCCCCACCGCCGCCAGCACGATCCAGCCGTATCCAACTATTGGACGCCGCGCAAAGGTCGGCACGATCATCGCGATGATCGCCACCGACGGCAGGAAAATGATGTAAACCTCCGGATGCCCGAATAACCAAAACAGATGCTGCCACAGCACCGGATCGCCTCCGCCATCCGGATCGAAAAACGGCCACCCAAACGCCCGCTCCAGCTCGAGCAACATGCTGCCCGCGATCAGCGGCGGAAACGCAAAGAGCACCATCGCCGCCGCCACCAGCACATACCAGCAATACAGCGGGATCAGATTGATCCGCATCCCTGGCGGACGGCACTTCAAGGTCCCCACGATCAGCTCCACCGCCGCCGCAATCGCCGCGATTTCGATAAACGAAAATCCCAGCAGCCACATGTCCGCGCCGGTCCCCGGCTGATAGCCTGACGTCAGCGGCGGATACATGAACCATCCGCCTTTCGGCGCCGCATTGAAAAACAGCGACCCCGACAAAAATACGCCGCCCAACAGAAAGCACCAGAACCCAAACGCCGACAGCCGCGGAAACGGCAGATCCCGCGCCCCGAGCATCTGCGGCAAAAAGATCACCGCGATCGATTCGAACACCGGGATCGCAAACAAAAACATCATCACCGATCCATGCACGGTGAAGATCTGATTGTAGGCGTCCGCCGTCAGAAAATCGTTCTCCGGCACCGCGAGTTGCACGCGTATCAACAAAGCCAGCACGCCCGCGAAGAGGAAAAAGAGGAACGCGAGCGCCGTATACCACACGCCCACGATCGTGTTGTTCACCGCCGACCAATACCGCCAACCCGTCGGCGGCTCCCACGCCTTCCGCAACCGCTCCTCCTGCGCCCGCTGCAACTCCAGCGGCGGCGCCTCCTTCAACGGCTCGGGATCGTCCGGATGCGTTTTCATTCGAGTGACTCCAAATACGCCACCAGCGCGCCCAGTTCCTCGCGCGGCAGCATTCCAAAATGTGGCATCAGCACGCCCGGCTTCACCTTGTCCGTTTCCGTTATCCACCGCGCGAAGCCCTCCGAGTCATTCTTCACAATTCCCGCGCCGAGCGTTCGCCGGCCGCCCACGTGCGTGAGATCCGGCCCGATCGTCGCCACCGCTTCCGTGCCGCGCACCGCGTGACACGCCGCACACCCATTCGCGAAAAACGCCTCTTGCCCCGCGATCTCCTCCGCCGTCTGCGGTGGCTGCGCTCCGTCCCGCTCCTTCGCCAACCAAGCGTCGAATTCCTCCTCCTCGCCCACCACCACGTCGAACGCCATCAGCGCGTGCGAGTCTCCGCAGTATTCCGCGCACACGCCGCGAAACACGCCCGTCCGCGTCGGCTCCAGCAGCAGCCGGTTCGTCCGCCCCGGAATCATGTCCATCTTCCCGCCGAGCGACGGAATCCAGAACGAGTGAATCACATCCGGGCTGTCCAACGTGAACTCCACCGCCCGCCCCACCGGCAGCCGCACCTCGTTCGCCAATTCCACAAACTCGCCTTCCGCCACTTCATACCGCACGCGCCACCACCACTGCTCGCCCACCACATGCACGCGCAGCGCGCCCTCCGGCGCCGGCCCGATCAGCTCCGGCATTCCGCTCAATCCATAACTCAACAATCCCGCCAGCACCACCGTCGGCACGACCGCGCCGCCACCGATGATATACAAGCGCGCCTGCCGCTCCGTGTGTTTCGAAACGCGCCCGCGCATCGCCGACATCGCCAGCCACGCCACGCCCGCCCACACGACCACCGTCCCGCCCGCCATCCACCAAAACAAGTCCGCGATCATCTCCGCCCCGCGTCCCGCCGGCTCCAACGCCGACTGCCGCCCGCTGCATCCGCCGAGCACCACCACCGCCGCGCCCATTGACAAAACCGCCCCGCCGCGTCGCCACCGCGCTAGTCCACGCGATTGCGGCGCCTTGGTTTTCGCCCTCGCGATATCGAGGGGCCGCGGCGACTCACCCAGCTTCCAAATCACCGCCCTCACCGTCAGTCGCGAGCGGCCGGCGTTCCCTCACGACAACACTTTGCCCGGCCGCGCTTACGACGGTTTCCGCGTCTGCAAAACTTCGGTGATCAACCGCCCGATTTCCGCATACCGCGCAAAATCGATCAACTTCGTCACCCCCGCCTCGCCCGCCGCGCGATCGAAATCCGGATGTCCCGTCACCATCACCACGGGCAGATCCGGCTGTCGCTCACGAATCCAGCGCGTCAACTCCAAGCCGTTCACCCGCGGCATGCGATTGTCCGTGATCACCACGTCCACCGCCTTCGTGGTCAGTTCTTGGATCGCCTGCTCCCCATCCGCACATTCGTGAATCACCGCCTGCGAAAAGGTCCGTCGTAGAAACCGCGCGAGCAGCGCCCGCTTCTGCTCTTCATCATCCACAATCATCACGCGCGGCCCGCTCACTGCACTGGCGACAGCATCTGGGAACGAATCCACAAATCGCTTTCATAGCGCCTGATCGGCTTTCCGCCAGCCAATAACAGCAACGTAGTGTTAAAACTGTGACAACTTTGCCCCGCTCCGAGCAGGTCCGTTCGCGGGCGATCGGCCTCACACCAACTCCCGCACTTTGTCCTGCGCGATCGTGGCCGCGATCTTCCCGCGATCCGGGGTGCCGCGTGCCAGCGACTTCGCGAGCTGCACCGCCTGCTTCGCCTTTATTTTCGGCGGCATCGGCGGCTCGTGCGGATCCACCACCGCCTCGATCAACACCGGGCCGGGCGTTGAAAGCGCTTCCTCCACGATCTCGCCGCAGCGTTCCGGATCCTCGATCCGGAATCCCTGCGCGCCGCACGCCCGCGCAAACGCCACGAAGTCGATCGGGTGCAGGTCGCACACGTATTCCGGATTCCCGAGAAACACCATCTGCTCCCATTTGATCTGCCCGAGCGAGTTGTTCTTCACCACGCACACTTTGATCGGGAGCTGATACTTCACCGCGGTCGCAAACTCGCCCATCAACATCGTAAATCCACCATCCCCGACGAACGCCACGCATTGACGATCCGGATACGCCACCTGCGCCGCGATCGTATAGGGCAACCCGTTCGCCATCGTCGCCAGCGTTCCCGACAACGAATGCATCTGTCCGCGCAGCGCCGGGATGTGCCGCGCGAACCACGTCGTGATCGTGCCACTGTCGCAGCTCACGATCGCCTGCGGGCTCAACCGCCGCCCGATCTCCCAAGCCACCACCTGCGGCTTCATCGGCTTGTCCCTCCGTGCGACGCGCTCGTCCATCAACTTTCGCCACTTCTCCATTCCCTGCTGCGCCTTCTCCAAGAACGCCCGCCGTCCGCGCTGCTCCAACATCGGCTCGAGCAACTGCAGCGTCATCCGCGCATCGCCCGCCAGCCCCACGTCCACCGGATACCTCAACCCGATCCGCGACGCATCGATGTCGATCTGCACCGCCCGCGCTTTCCCCGGCTCCGGATAATATTCGATATACGGAAACGACGTCCCGACCATCAGCAGCGTATCGCATTCTTCCAACGCTTCCTGCGACGGTTCTGTCCCCAAAAGTCCGATACCGCCCGTCGTGTAGGGCGAATCGTCCGGCACGCAGCATTTCCCCAACAGCGCCTTCACGATCGGCGCACCGATCCGTTCCGCGATGCGTTCCAGTTCCTCGCCTGCGTGCAACGCCCCCTGCCCCGCCAAGATCGCGATCTTCTCCCCGCGATTGATCACTTCCGCCGCCGCCTTCAATTGCTCCACCGCCGGCAGCCCCGCCGTCCGCGCAAACGCCTGCGTGTCCGCATAACCCTTGATATTGCGCTCGGAACGCTGCGCCTCCTTCACCGGCATCGACTGCGTATCGACCGGGAAATTGATATGCGCCACCCCGCGATGCGCGAGCGCGTTGCGACACGCGAGATTCGCCACCGCCTCCACATGCTCCGGCCCCATCACGCGCGTGTTATACACCGCGACGTCCATGTAGAGTTTGTCCAAATCCACGTCTTGCTGGGCGTGCGTGTCGATCAGGTCGTGAAAATGATGTCCGGTGATCGCCAGCACCGGCGCCCGGTCGAGCTTCGCATCGTAAAGGCCGTTCAACAAATGGATCCCGCCCGGCCCCGACGTCGCCAGGCACACCCCCAACCGCATGACTCCGATCGAATTAACGCCGAACTTCAACGCATGCTCGGTGGTGATACCATTCGCTTCGCCGGGCGGGATCTCCCACCCGTCGGGTTTCACCAACAGTTCCAGGATGTGAGTCGCCTTGCGGTGCTCGGCATCCAAGACGGCACGCACGCTCACAATGCGAGGCAGTAGCGGGCTGTTCGGCGGCAGCAGATAGTGCGGCACCGGTCCGTTCGCAATGACTTCGATAAACAGGAGATTCATGACGTGACTCCTTCGATCGTGATGCCTTCACGAGCCAGGCGCTCGGCAGGCGACGGCAGAATTTTCCCCACAACCTCAAGCGCCGCCTCGATCGCGAAAGCGACATGCGGCAGTTTCGGCCAGCGCAATATCACGTTGTAGATGTAGCTCGCCTCCTCCGCGGTTTCTGCGCCGAGGATGAGCGCAACAACTCGCTGCCAAAGCGCCTCCTCCCACGCGCTGCGCGTCTTATCGTCAGCCTTCCTCATACCGCCGGCGGCGATCGCGATCACGAGGTTGCGGCGAAGATCGGCGAGCGCGTCGATGCTAACCGCAGCGAGGATCGAATCTTTGATTGAAGGGCGCGTGTATTCGGTGCGACGGCGACCGCTCCCCTTGATTTCCTCGCCGGCGGCCGCGCGCTCCGCGGCCTCCTTCGCGCTCTGGATTGCGATGGGCGACATCATTGGGATGCCTCCCCGGAACGATCATGCTCCGCAGGCTCATCGGACGTCGGTTTCGTCCACTTGCGACTCTTGTTGATCTCGAGCTTTTTCCACGCAGCCTCGACGAGTTGATCTAAGTCGAACCCCGCACGTCGGCTCGCGTCGAATATCAGGAACAGACAGTCGACGAACTCGAAGATATCCTTGGGGTTTAGCTGTGCTTCGACAGCCTCTTTCGCGAGATGCTTGAGCGGTCCGATGGGGCCGCGCTCGTGATCTTCGCCGAACGTCGCACGAGACCATGCCGCTTGTGCGTTCCAGAACGCCCGGATGTCGCATTCCAGCGCCTCCCGCAACGCCGCGACCTGCGCGTTCAAAACCTCCGCGTTGCTGATTATCGCCTTGATCTGATCGACGATGGGCGCGTTCGGGTCGACCATCCCGACACCGATTGCGGGTTTAACGACTTCGAGGAGCCGATCCACCTGTTCGCGCACGAAGCGCGACATGGCACGCTCAACGATGGATCGGATCTCGGCGTCGGCGCCGGCGGGCAGGTTGCCCGCAATCGCCAGGATGACATTCGCTTCTTCGGCGGCGATGGCTTGGAGGCTCATTCGTCTCCTCCTTCCTCGGCATCCATCCGCGAGGCGATGGTGAAGCAAAGAACGGCGAGGAGCTGCCCCACGACGACGAAAGTGCACACACCCATCACCACAAGGGAAGCGACCGGCCACTCGGCCGTCGCGCAAAGAAAGTCTATTACAAGCTGGATTGCTCTCATTGTTGGTCCTTCCGCCGGCGGCTACGCGCACCGCCGGCGGGTGTATTGGGTTGTCGGATACGGGGTGTGAGCCCCGGAATTACATGAACACCTCGGCGACCTGCGCGCCGATGATGATGTTGTTTTTCTTCTGCGGATTCGACTGCGACGGCTGCCGATCGATCGTGAGGTCGAGATACTCGTCGGGGTTCTCGACCGCGAACTTGGCGAGCTCGGGCTTTTCCGGATCGAAGACGGCGCGGCCGAATACATCGCTCGCGACATCGACCTCTTTGCCGTCGAGGATGCACGTCGCACCTGCGAGCAGCACCGCCTTTACGGACTTGATCTTCGGATGCCCCGGCACCGGCAGATCCTTTACCGCCGTGATCACACAGCGGATCGTCTGCGGCCACTCGGGCTTCACGGGCTCCGACGATTCGGCAGGCACAGACTCAGCGGGCGCAGGCTTTTCAGGCTCGGTCGGGGGCGGCGGCTCGGACGGGGCGGCCGTCGTGTCATCGGAAACGGGCGTGGCGTCCGCCTCGATGATCGGGCCGGTCGACGGCGGCGACTTCGCAGCCGACATCGCGGCAGCGCCCTTATTTTTTTTCGGCACCGCGGCGCGCTTCTTCGTTTCGGTGCTCTCCGACGCAGGCCCAGCGTTCGCATTCTCAGCGTTCGCATTCGTCTCCGTCACGACGGTGAGGCCTTCGTCATCGGTCGCACGGCCATGCATCTCCTCCGCCGTCGCCACACCGCCGATCTCCTCCGGGAACGCGGCTCGAAGCGCAGCGGCTTCCGCACATTTCTCGATCTGCCCCCACGTTCTCTTCGCCCACATCGCGTTCGGCGTGTAATCGTCACGCTTCGCCGCATCCGCCGCTTCGCTCGCCTTCGTCGTGGCGGTGCCGGCTGCGCTTTCCGCCGCCGTCTTCGCCGCCTCGGCTGCGATCTTCGCGGCGTCCGCCTGCCCCGCCGACGCCGCGGCTTCCCCGGCTTTGGTCGTGGCCGTTTGGGCGTGTCCTTCCGCTTCGCTGGCCGAGTCCGCCGCCTCCCCCGCCTTTTCGGTCGCGATCTCCGCCTTCTCCGTGGCCGTCGCCGCATGCTGCGCGGCGGTGTTCGTATTCTCCTCGACGGTCGCCGGCGGCTCGTCCTCCACCTGGATGCCTTCGAAAGCCAGGCGCCACGGCAGCGTCGTGATCGTCTGAGGCGCTCCGTCCTTCGTCACCTCCACTTCGAGGCAAACCTTCGCCGGGCGCCTCCCCCCGAGCGCGTTGCCGAGATTGCGGATATCCTGCGTGTGCAGGTCCAGTTCGAGCGTCACCACTCCGTCCGCCGCCGTGCCCGCGTTGTTGAGCATTCCGAACGCCACCGTGCTACCGAGCTGCGAGGCGAAGCGCACCGCGTCCAACTGGTTGTGCTTCGACGAGAAGAAGGCCCGCACCTGCTCCTTCGCTTCCCTGATCACCGGCTGCAATTTCGCCAACCGCTCCACGCGTGCGAACTCCGCCTTCCCCTTGGCGCCGAGTCGCGCCACGTAGTCGGCCTCCACGCGCTGCCGCAGCTTGCGGCCGGTAAATCCGGCGCGCTGCTCCCGCGCCACAATCGCTTCATACTCCGCCCGCGCCGCCGCGAGATCCTTTTCGAGCGTGTCCCACGCCTGCGCCAGCCGTTCCGTGTCCCGGCCAAACGCCACCTGCGCCGCCACGCGGCGCGCAAGCTGGTGGTTGGTTTGAGGGTCGAACATCAGGTGCTCGCTCCACGCCGTCGGCCAACGGTCGAGCGTGCGTGCGTCGATCATCAGGTTCGACGTCAGCCGCTTGAGACCATCCGGCACCATCCCGCTTTCGCTGGAATCCAACATCTCGCCCAAGTGCGCGTAGTAGTCGCGCATCCGCGCCAGCACGTCCTGCACGTAGCGGCCGCGATCGGTGGCGCCGCCGTGCAGGTCATACATCGCTTCGATGAAGGCCACCACGTCACCAGCCGCCTCGCGCCATGCCAGCGCCACTCGCGCCGGATCAGCCTCCGGCCGCGTCACGCCATCTTTCAAGACCGGCGCATCGAAGGGCGAAAACGTGTCCGTCGTCGCCAGCGCGCCCACGAAATCCTCCAGCACGATCGGATCCGCAAAGAAGGCGGCAATCGTCTGTCTCACCGCGTTGGGGCCGCCCTGGCTGTAGAGCTCGGCCACGTTCGGGATGACGTCAGTCATTCCGCCCCACCCCGCTCCGCGCATGATGCGATAGACTCGCCCCGCCCTCGCGCTCAGCCGGCGGGAGAAAGTCTGCAACCCCACCGGCAGCGAATCGCGAACACCCGCCGCCTCGATGCCATCGCCCCGTTCGGTGATCAGCCGCTCGTCGCGAACGCCGAGGCCGTGGCGTGCATTGGCGTCGTTGTAGAACTTGGAGGCCGCCGCCACTGCGTCCAAGTGGGCACGCAGCGCCGCCGTCACCGCCTGCTCCTTGCCGCGGATGAAAGGTTCGATCGACGGGTTTTGCAGGAGGTGGCGGATGATCCGCTGATACGCGCGCGTCATCGCCTGCTCACGCGTCAGCCCCAGCTCCAGGAGGTCCGTCGCCTTTTCGATGATCGACATGGCCGGCTCCGCGATCTCGCTGTAGTAGCGATCCACCGTCATGTCCGCTCTCTTGCGACCGCGATTGAGCACGGCCACCGCTGCGTCGCGTAGGCGGTTCGCCCGCTCGCCGAGTCGCTGACCTTCCGCCCGCAACGCGTTCTCCACGCTGGCGAATTTGTTGAACATCTGTTCGACGATGCGCCCGCTCGGCAGCCCCGTCGCCCCCGCCTTCGCGCCGACCGGCATGAAGATGTTCCCGCGCACCCACAGGTCCGTCTTGCGCAAGTCACTCTCCCAGTAGCCGCCTTCGAGCAGCGCATGCCTTGCCGCCCACACGTCGCGATAGTCGTGGTCGAGCTCGCCCATCCGTTCCTTCAAGCCGAGCCATTCCGTCATCGCCTTGAGGTCGCGGTCCAGTGCGGCCCGGTCCGTCACCTTGCCTGCCGTCAGGCTCAGTGTCTTCGGCGCAAGGTCGACGCCGCCGTTCTGGTTCGGCACCGGCACGCGATACACCATGCCGTCGGCAAAGGTGTAGTCCGGTCGGATGCCACCAAGCTCGCGGGAGAGCGATTCGATCGCCGCGCGATACACCGGCATCGCCTTCTCCGCCGCCTTGATCCTCAGCTCGCGTGCCTTCACCTCGTCGTCGATCGCGCGGATGCGCCGCTTCGCCTGCACGTAGAGCATGCGCGCCCGTTCCTCGAGCTTCGCCGTCTTCGGCAAGTCCGTCACCGCCTGGCTCGTGATCGTCCGCTCCGCGATCAGCGCGTCCAACTTCTGTTGCAGCGCCGCTCGCTCTTGCGCGTTCTTCATCCGGCGCCGTTCGATCTGCGCCAGCACGCTGGCGTTGGTCTTCCCATACGCCACCACCGTGGCGAGGAGCGCACGGCTTTCCGGCGTCGAGGCGAGCAGCATCGCCATCTCAGGCGAGGCCATCCCCGCCGCGTGCCGCTCCGCCAGCTTCTGCCGAATCTCCGTGATCTTCCCTTGGAAGTCGATGTTCGCCTCGTTGACGAGTTGGTCGAGCAGGTCGAAGAGATGGCGGCCGCGCAGTTCCTTTCCGATGAAGAGTTTCTTGAAGACGCCCGCATACTCCCGGTCGATCGTCTCCTCGCTCCGCCCGTCGAGCTCGCGCAACTGTTGCATTAGCACGCCCATCTGGCCGTTGAGCCGGGCACTCAGCTTCCGCTCGCGCGCGATCAGTTGCCGCACCCCCTTGAGCACGAGTGCAGTCAACCCCTCGGCGTTGAGGTAATTGCGGTGCGCGTCCAAAAATTCCTGCTGCGCCTTCGCGTGCCGGTTCTGCAGCCGCGCCACCTCCTCTCGAGCCTCCGTCAGCCTCCGGCTCATCGCCTTCATCCGATTCCACAACATCGTGTAGGCGTGGATCCGCGCCGGCGCCGCGTTGCTCACGTCGGCGAAGTCCCCAAACACCTGCGCCGGGTTCACGCCCTGCGCCGGCTGGCCGGTCTGCGGGTCGAGCCGCCCGAGCACCGCCGCCTTGAGCGCCTCGGGGTCCTCGAAACCGAACTGCGCGCGCAGCCAGTTGGCCGGGTTCTGCTGCGCGGCCGTCAGCTTGTTCAGCTCCTGGGCGATGGCCGGCTCGCTCGCCACCGCCTGCATCGCCGTCTGCTCCACGGCGATCGCGTGGTTCAGCGTCGCCACGTCGCGATTGATCGCGTTGGCCGGGTTGTCCACGGCACCGATCGGCGTCTCCTCGGTCGAAAGCCGCGGCCGGGAATACCGCATACCGGCGGCATTGACGACCCGCAGGCGAGCTCCCAGCCTCAGTTTGTCAGCGAGGGCAACCAGGTCGTCCTGAGAAAACGCAGGGGCGGCCTGAGTAGCTTTCGATGAGGGACCAGACTTGTCGCTAGCACCCTTCGCTGATCCGTCATGCCGCTCCATCGACGTGATCGCCCACGTCTCGCGCTTACCGTGCCGCGCCAGCGAAAGCACGACGATGTTGTTGCCCTCCGTGATCTGCACGCGAGTGTCGCCCTCGCCCCCATACGGCGCGCTCGCATCGCCGTAAGCGATCGTTTCGATCAGGGAGGCGATCGCCTCCTCCGGCTTCATTCCGCCGACGAGCGCCCGCCGCGCCAGAATATGGCCGATGCCGTAGCCCGCACGAAAAGCCTTGTTCGGGTCGCCGGGGTTGCCCCACTCGAAGGTCACCGACCCCACCTCCGGGCGATACATCGCACCTTTGATCACCTTCGTGCGGTCGGCGAGGATCTGGTTCACCGCGTCCACGCCCTTGCGCAGGTTCGCCTCCGCCTCGCTCTGCGGCGGCCGCGAGAAGGCGATGTCGAGATTGTGCGCGATCGCTTCAAAACTGTCCGGCACCTTCGGCGCCCACTCGAACCCGCCATTGAGCATCCGCCCCAGCGTGCGGCCAAAGCCCGGCAGCATCACCGCCCGCTCCGTGAAGGTCAGCGGCCGGCCGCCCAGCGCGTTCGCCAGGCTTTGCGGCGCATAGTCGCCCTGCAGCAGCCCCTGCAGCCGGTTCCGAAAATACCGCAGCGCAAACGCGTCGGCTTGCTCGCGCGCGCCGAGGAGCGTGGCGAAGGTTCGCGCCACGCGCAGGTAAAGGTCGCGCACAAAGCGCATGAGCCGCGAGGCCAGGTCCTTCGCCTGTCCTGCCGTCATCCCGTCGCCCTGCAGCGTCACCGCCAGCTTCTCCTCGCTGCGCACGATCGGGTCGGGATCGGTGAGCGATTCGTTCAGCGCCGGGTCCGGGTCGGGCAGCTTCGCCACCGCCCGATGCAGCGCCGCGCGCATCGCCTCGGGCTGCGCGGCAAAGAGCACGTGCACCGCCTCGTGCACCGCCACCTCCAGGTCCGTCGCACCCGGCCGCGTGACGTCCTTCAACACCAGCTCGATGAACCGCCGCCCGTCCGTGCGGCCGCCGGTCTGCCGATAGAACGCGTCGACGTCGTTGATCGCCGCCTGCACCGCGTTCACCGCAATGCCCGCATCCTGCAGCGCGGCGACGGTCTCACCCCAGGCTCGTGCTACTTCGCCGTCGCCGGCCCGCCATTGGGCGTCGACGAGGGGTTGGCTGTAGCGCCCCGTCGGCTTGCCCGGCGTGCGAAGAACGCCGCCCTCCTCGCTTCGTATTCCTCCTCCGTCAGCCCCCGATGATAGATCCTCGTGCTCTTTGAGCGCGAGGAGTTGGTTGACGATGCCTTCGCGGAAGGCGTCGCCTTCGTTTTGGGCGCGGCGTCGGTAGGCTTCATGTTCGGGTCCGAAATCGAGGATGTCGTAAACGTCGTTGCGCGTCAGGTCTTCATACTCGCGCATCTCGGCGATCGCGGCGTCCACATCGACGTCGTTCGCCTTGAGCACGGCACGTAGCTGTTCCGGCGGCAACCGGGTCTCAGGCGAAAGGGGAATACCCCCCGTTTCGTCATCGACAACCTCTTTCGACATCCGCTCCGAAATTCCCGGCGTCTCCAAGCTGAGCTCCACAGCGAGGCCCTTCGTGTCCTTGCCACGGAAGGCCGCCTTCCCTGTCTGATCCGCCTGCCCCAGCTTCGCGATGGATTCGGCCCACAGCTTCAAGCCCTCTGGCTTTCCGAAGCGCTTCTTCAAGACCTCCTCGCCGCGGCCATCCGCCACCGCCTGTTTGAATTCCTCCCACTGGGCGTCGTTGAAGAGTCCGACCACGCGGCCCTCGCGACGGCGCAAGAGGTCGCCCGTCGCCAGTTTCTTCATCGTCGCCTTCGCCCGCAACGAGTCGCGTTCCGCCACCGAGTCCACCCGCGTGCCCAGCCCGATCAGCGCGTGCGACGGTGCCACGCCGGCCTCGGCTGCGATCGTGTCGCGGAGAAACTCCACCGCCGTCCAGCCCGCCGGGTCGGTCGCACGCAGCGCCGACTCGACCACCTGGTCACCACTCCACCTCGCTTCCCAATGCCGAGCGCAACGGCGGCACATTCCCCTCCGGCGGTTGATACCACTCCTCCGGCTTATACGGCTCGACGATCAGATGGATGCCGGGCCGATCGCCATGCCCCCGGATCAGGACCGACTTGCTCACGTGCGCGTCGTCCTTCCAGTAGCCCAGCTTCGTCATCACGTCCTTGAACATCTTCACGAGGTTGTCGTCGTCCGGCCGCGTTGCCTTCGGCACCCAGATCGGCAGTTTCCCATTGAGCCGCCGCTGCAGTTCGCGCGCGTTCCAGTAGAACGTCCAAACCACCGTCAGCTTTATCGGCGGCGGCATCCGCTCCTCCCCGGCTGGAACGCCGGCAGCGCTTGCGTGAACGGATGTTGCTGATGCCAGCGCATCTCCGTGATGATCGCGGCCAGCACATCCTCGCGTGTCCAGTCGGTGAATATGCCCATCGGCCGCATGGCCTGTAGCAGTTGATGCGCGTTCATAGCTCAACTACCTCCTTCAGCCCACTCGCCGCTTGTTCCAGCGCGGGCTTGAGAGGTTGTTACAGAAAGGCATCGTCATGCGGCCTTTCCGAGCTTCGGACCCCTGGTTGGCGCTTGGTTGACCACCTGGTTGACTTTTGGTTGGCAAAACCGGGTTGTTTTGCGTTGCGAAGCGTCGCGTTGCGTCGCGTTCTCCCCCTCTGAGAACCCCGTTTCCGGGGCTTCCCGATGCGAAGTGGTGGACCCTAGCGGGTTCGAACCGCTGACCTCCTCAATGCCATTGAGGCGCTCTACCAACTGAGCTAAGAGCCCATTCGCATGTGCGAGAGGTGAGGAAAATCGAAGTTCCCCGCGCGAACGCAAGGACTTTTTGGCCTACTCCACTCCGCGAATCGGAAACCGCTGCAACTCCGACAACCCTTTCGGCCGCGGCGGCATCTTCAGTTTCGCAAACGTTTCCCGGACCGCGTCGTCGAACTCCGCGCTGCCCGACGACCTCAAAATTTTGAATCCGCGAATCGTCCCGTCGGTCAGTATTCGAATTTCCACTTCAACCGTCAGCCCCGCTCCCACGCCCGGCCGCTCGTCCAGCTCGTCCTTGATCTTCCGCGCCAGCAGCGCCGTGTAGAGATCCACCGCCTCGCCTTCCGCCCGCGTCAACGCCGTGCCCCCCGCGCCGCCGATCTTGTTCGCCGTGCTTCCACCCTGCACGCCGGCGAGAATCCCCTTCGTGTCGATCTTCGCGACCTTGACCGTTCCCCCGCTGGTCTTCGACGGCGTCGTCGACTTGCTGGTCTTGTTCAGCTTATCGAACTCCGCCTTGGTCATTTTCCGAGTTTGCGCGGCGTCTTCCTTCGCCTTTTTGGCCGCTTCCTCTTTCTGCCGCTTCGCCGCTTCCTCGCGCTCCTTTTTCTCCGCGCGCTTCTGTGCCAGCTTGTCGTTGGCCTCCTTGCGGATCTGGGTGATCGCCGCCTTCTGCTTCACCATCTTGGTGAAATCCGGAATCTCCTCCGGCGCTTTCGTCACCGTCGGAGTCGCTTTCTCCACCACCGGCTGCGGCGCCGGCTGCACCGGACTCGCCGGCGCTTTCGAAATCGCCGGTTCCGGAATGTCCAACTTGATCGAGTTCGGATCGCCCAACGCCGGCGCTTCCGTCGCCATGTAGTTGTCACCGTCGCCCGCCACCAATTCGAGAATCGTCGGCGTATCCGGCGAACGGCTACGCGTCGCCCATCCCGCCAGCACCAGCAACAACACCACCGCCGCGTGCAACGTCGCGGACAGGGCGAAGGCGCGTGGCGAGGTCGCGGTCATCGGCTCTAGTTGTCCGTCTGGGAATCGATCGTAAACCGCGTCAGCCCCGCGCGCTGCACCTCCGCGAACAACTCCGCCACGCGTTGATAAACCACCTTCGCATCGCCCCGAATCCGGATCACCGGGGGATTCGGATCCTGCGCATACGTTCGCAACCGCTCCCCGAGCTGCTCGAGCGTCAGCGGCTGCGTGGCATTATCGATGTAGAAGCCGCGCGCATCCACGCCCACCGCCACGAAACGGTCGTCCTTGTCCGCTTTCTGCTGCGGCATCTTCGCCACTTTCGGCAGATCGATCGGCAGGGTCTGCTCTTGTTGGATCAGCGGCGTTACGATCATGAAGACAACCAACAGAATAAACGCCAAGTCGATGAGGTTGGTTACATTCACGTCGGCGATCGCGTGCGCCGGCCGTCGGGAGCGAAATGTGCGAGCCATCGTTTTCCTCCGTTAACGCACCACGGTCGAAGCCGGCGCCGTCATCGTCGTCGATCCCGCCGTTTCCAACTCCAGTCGGTCCGCCAGCGAGCTCGCGAAATTCTCCAACTCCGTCACCATGGCCCGCGTGTTCCCCAGCAGAAGGTTGTAGCCGAACACCGAGGGAATCGCGACCACCAGCCCCGCGATCGTCGCGAGCAACGCACCCGACACACCGGGCGCCAATTGCTGAATGCCCGCCGTCTGCTGCGTCGCCACCGCGGCAAACGCCTCCATGACGCCCCACACCGTGCCAAGCAGCCCGATGAACGGCGCACCCGACACGATCGACGCCAGAAAGATCATGCTCGATTCATAACGCAGCGTCTGCCGCGCGATCGCGCGCTGAATCGCATTCTCCGCATGTTCGATGCGCGCGCGCGGACTATCGGTTCCGCGCTCCTTCATGATCGCCGCCGCTCGCCAATACGCCTCGACCGCATCCGCGAACAAATCCGCATACGGAATCGAGCGCCGGTTCCGAAACGACTCCGGCAAATCCAGCAAGGTCCGCTGGTCGCGCAGATGCGCCTCGAAGCTGTAATTCAACATCCGCAGCCGTTTCAGCTCGAAGTGCTTCCCAAGCATCACGGTCCACGCCACCAAGCTGAAGATCGCCAGTCCCAGCACGATGGTTTTGTCGACCGCGCCCGAGCGCCCGAAGATGTCGATGATGTTGGCGGCGAGGACGGGTGAAGAGAACAGGAAATCCCACATGGAAGAATGGTCTGACAGTTGGCCGGTTTGACCGGCGCATTCAACGGAAAAGGCCCGTTTTTTCGGCTCCGTTCACCCGTATCTGCGAACCTGCTTCCCACTTTGTATTTGCCGCTCGTTCGCGCGCCATTTTCGCTGCCAATCCCTACCCTCCATGGAATTCAAATCCCGCACCCTGCAAGAACTGCGCTCCCGCCGCGGCACCCTCTCGTCGAAACGTGCCATCCTCGGCCTCGACGGCTTTGTCGATACGATCGTCACGCCCGTCGCCTTGCGCGCTGGCCAGGGCGAAAACTTTACCCCGATCTCCACTATCACCGAATTCGGCCAGCGCATCCTCGGCGCCGCCGGCAAGAGCACCAACATCGAGTTCTACCCGCGCATGGATAAACTCGGCGGCAACGGCCCCATCATGGCCAACGCCGTCCTCGCCCAAGGCGCGCAGGTCACCTACATCGGCGCCCTCGGCACCCCCACCGTCCATCCGGTCTTCGCCGACCTCGCCCATCGCGCCAACGTCGTCTCCCTCTGCGCCGCCGCCTCGACCACCGCGGCCGAATTCGACGACGGCAAGATCATGCTCGGCATGATGAAGAGCCTCGACGAGATCACGCCGCAGAAGATCGAAGAGGTCATGGGCGGCGCCGCCTGGCGCGAAGCGCTTTCCGCCTCCGATCTCATCGCCCTCGTCAACTGGACGATGATCCCGAACATGTCGGCGATCTTCGACGATCTCGTCGGCCGCCTCCTGCCCCAGATCCCCGCCAAGCCCGGCCGCATCTACTTCTTCGATCTCGCCGATCCCGAAAAACGCTCCACCGCCGATCTCGTTTACGCCCTCGAAACCATCGCAAAGTTCGAGCAATTCGGCCAGGTCACGCTCGGTCTCAACCTCAAGGAAGCCCAACAGGTCCACCCGGCGCTCGGTCTCGGCACCGAATCGGAAACCGAGGACGGCCTTCGTCGCATGGCGGAAAACATCCGCAAGAAGCTCGATCTCACCACCGTCGTGGTCCACCCCAAGGAATCCGCCGCCTGCGCCACGCGCGATGGCACCTGGTGGATCCCCGGACCCTACGCCGCCAAGCCGCTCATCACCACCGGCGCCGGAGATCACTTCAATTCCGGCTTCGTCAACGGCCAGCTCATGGGCCTCTCGCCCGAATCCTGCTTGGCCCTCGGCGTCAGCACCAGCGGTCACTACGTTCGCACCGCGAAGAGTCCGACGCTCGACGACCTCGAAACATTCCTCGCGAACTGGAAATAACTCCGCCACACTCTCTTCTCATGGCCCCGTTGAAAAACAAACCCGCCGGCAAACTCATTTCGTTCGAAGGTTCCGAGGGCAGCGGCAAATCCACGCAAATCGCGCTGCTCGCCGCTCACTTTCAAAAAGAGGGCCGTGAAGTCATCTCGACCCGCGAACCGGGCGGCACGGAAATCGGCGAACAGGTCCGCAACATCATCGTCCACAATTCCAAGGGGGACGAGATGTTCGCCGAAACCGAACTCCTCCTCTTCGCCGCCGCCCGCGCCCAACTCGTCCGCGAGGTCATCGCTCCCGCGCTCATGAAGGGCACGATCGTCCTCAGCGATCGTTTCCTCGATTCCTCGACCGTTTATCAGGGCGTCGGCCGCAACCTCGCCGCCGATCCCGTCGCGATGATCAACCGCTTCGCCGTCGGCAACGTCATGCCCGATCTCACGATCGTCATGGACGTCCCCACCGACGTCAGCCTCGCCCGCATCCGCCAGCGCGCCTCGGATCTCCCGAATCGCATGGAGCGCGAAAATATCGATTTCTACGAAAAGATCCGCGAGGGCTACCTCGTCCTCGCCAAGGGCATGCCCGATCGTTTCGTCGTCATCGACGGCACCCAGTCGCAAGACACCATCGAGAAAAAGATCTGGTCCGCCATCAAGGACCGACTCCTGAGTAAATAACACTCGCCATTCTCGTTGGCTGGCTTGGCGAGTCATCTTGTCATTCTGAGCGAAGCGAAGAATCCAAGGTGACGCTCGCCTTGCTACGGCTCAGCGAGCATCAGGATTCCCCAACTGCCCACTCGTCGATGTCTGCCGCCACTGCATTCCCCTGGCCCGACTCCCTCGCCGGCACGCCCACCGTGTCCGTCATCGAGCGCGCCATCGAACGCCAGTCACTCTCACACAGCCTGCTCCTCCACGGCGACGACCTCGAAACCCTCACGCTCGTCGCCTACGCGATCGCCGACCGCCTGCTCAACACCACCGGCTCCACCGCCCACTTTCCCCCCGACCAACATCCCGACTGCCACGCGCTCCGTCCCGCCGGTAAATCCCGCCAGATCGGCGCCGAAGCCACCCGCGATCTCATCGCCAAGGTCCAGGTCACCTCCACCGTCTCACCGCGCAAAGTCGCCATCATCCACGAGGCCGACCGCATGCACGTCACGGCGGCAAACATCTTCCTCAAAACCCTCGAGGAGCCACCCGCCAACACCACCCTGCTTCTTCTCACGACCCGCCCCTACGCACTGCTCCCGACGATCCGCAGCCGCGTCCTCCATTTCCGTTTCCCCAACGCCGCCGCCCCTCTCGCCGCCGACGGCTGGAACGCCTGGCTCGACGACTACCGCGCCTGGCTTTCGCGCCTCGCCGCCGCCGACACGATCCCCGACAAATCCGCCATCGCCGACCACATCTTCACGCTCTACGGCCTCGTTGCCCGCTTCAGCGCTGTCCTCGAATTCGCGACCGACGTCGTCTGGAAACAGCAAAAGGAAAAACTCCCCGCCGACCTCGAGGACGACGAGCAGGTCGCCATCGAAACCGGCATCGCCAACGGCCTGCGCGCCCGCCTCTTCGGCGAAATCGAAAACGCCACGCGCGCCTTCGCTCTCCCGCGCCTCACCGGCCCCGCCGCCGAGCCGACCCGCCGCGCCCTTGTTTGCGCGATCGAACAACTCGAACACGATGTCGGTCTGCTCCGTTTGAATCTCAACGAAGCCACCGCGCTCGAACACTTCCTCCTTTCCTCGCTCCGCATCTGGTCCAAGCGCTGACACCATGCGCCGTCTTTCCCTCACCCTTTCGGTCGCATTCGCCCTTCTCGTCTCGGCTTCCCTCTTCGGCGCCGAACGTTCCAAGGACACCCGCACCGCCTTCATCGAGCGCGCCTGGCCTTCGGTTTACGAAAAGGTGGAAAACCTTTTCGACGAGGAATTCTCCCGCACCAACGACGCCGTCCTCCTCCGCGTCGACGCCGGCAAACCCGTCTCGGCCCTCGCATTGAAAAAATCCGAGTCCGGCGACTACACGCTCACCTACGCCATTCCGCTCGACGGCAAGTTCCACCATCTCACCGCCGACCTCCCCGCCAACGTCGGTGACCAGGTCCTTCGCGCGATCGAGTTGAAACTCCACCGCCACGTCCTGATCGGCACGCATCCGCGCGATTACACCAAGCGCGAAGGCGACACCTGGGTCTTCCATCGCAACGCCCAAAACCGCACCTCCACCGCCGTCATCCTTTTCGAGGCCACGATCGACAACCCCGACGCCGCCACCTTCGTCGAAGGTCTCCTCGGCAACCTCCAAAAACTCATCAGCGCCGAAGACGCCGACCGCGAAACCATCTTCGGCGAACTCGATCGCCTCGCCACCCGCATCATCCTCGCCGAGAGCCCATAATCGGGTCTCACCGATGGAGGCGCGGTGTCTCCCACCGCGCACAACCACTTCGCACACACCAAGCGATCTCGCTTCTCTGCGCCCCTGCGTCTCTGCGGTTTCCTTGCATTTTCCCTTCTCCGCGCTCCCGTCACCCCATTGACACTCCCGGCTCTCCTTCGGCACGCTCGGCGCCTTTTGTGCCGTGTCCTCCGCCGACGCTTCCAAGCCTAGCACTTCCATCAAGCCGCTCTCGCTGCTCGCGATCTCCTGGCCGATTTTCGTCGAGCAGGCGCTGCGCATGCTCATCGGCACGGTCGACACGTTCCTCGTCAGCCACGTGTCCGACAACGCCGTCGGCGCTCTCGGGATCGCGCATCAGATCGTCATCCTCTTCCTGATGGCGTTCAACTTCATCGGCATCGGGGCGAGCGTCGTCATCACGCACCACCTCGGTGCTCGTGATCGCGCCGGCGCCGATCGCATCACCACCAACGCCATCGCCGTGAACACCTGGCTCGGCGCGATCGTCAGCATCGGCGTTTTCTGCTTCGCCGCTCCGATGCTGCGGCTGATGCACCTGCCCGAGCATCTGATGGTCTACGCCGTGCCGTTCCTCACGCTCATGGGCGGCACTCTGTTCATGGAATCCATGAACATGTCGATCGCCGCGACCCTCCGCGCGCACGGCCACACCCGCGACGCGATGTTCGTCACCGCCGGACAAAACGTCGTCAACCTCGTCGTCGCCACCATCCTCCTCTTCGGCTGGTTCGGCGCCCCGCAAATGGGCGTGATCGGCGTCGCCCTCGCCAGCGTTTTCAGCCGCTGCTGCGCATGTATCGCTTTGTGGATACTGCTCGACCGCCGCACGCACCTGCGTCTGCGCGCCCGCGATTTCATTTCCATCGATTGGAAAAAAGTCGGCCGCATCCTCCACATCGGCCTGCCCGCCGCCGGGGAAAACGTCTGCTACTGGCTCGCGTTGATGACCGTCACCACGTTCACCGCCCGCCTCGGCGGCACCGCGCTCGCGATCCAATCCTACACGATGCAAATCCAGTGGGTCGTCATGGTCTTCAGTTTCGCGCTCGGCCTCGGCACCGAAATCATGATCGGCCACCTCGTCGGCGCCGGCAAATTCGACGAAGCCTACCGCCAGCTCCTCCGCAGCCTCCGCACCGGATTCATCGTCTCCACAACCTCCATCCTGATCGTCGCCGCCATCGGCCCGCTCGCCCTCGGCATCTTTTCGAAAGACGTCGCCGTCATCGCCGGCGGCACCCTCCTGCTGCGCGTCGCCATCCTTCTCGAGCCCGGACGCGTCTTCAACATCGTCGTCATCAACTCGCTTCGCGCCACCGGCGACGTCGGCTTCCCCATCAAGATGGCCGTCCTCTCGATGTGGTGCGTCTGGGTTCCGCTCGCCTGGCTCCTCAGCCTGAAACTCGGCCTCGGCCTGCTCGGCATCTGGATTGCGATGGCCACCGACGAATGGCTGCGCGGCATCCTCATGTATCGCCGCTGGAAGTCCCGCCGCTGGCTCAAATACGCCGAGCGCAGCCGCGCCCACGTCACCCTCGGCACCGCCGCCGCCGCTTAACCTTCGCGCGCCACCACCCGCACGAATTCCGCCCGCGTCTCCATGTGCGGATTGTGCCCCGCGCCTTTCACCACGCGAAACTCCGCGCGCGGGAAAAACGCCTTCGCCGCCTCCCAGTCCTCCCGTTGCACGTAGTTCGACCGCTCGCCCAACACGAACAACACCGGCCCCTCGAACCGATCCGCTTCGCCCACCGAACTGCGCTCCAACTCCTCCAGCGCCTTCGTCAACACCGGCAGATTCACCGTCCACCGCCAACCGTGACCGTCCGTCCTCCGCTCCAGATTCGTCGTTAAAAACTTCCGCATCGCCCAATCGTCCACCCGCGCCTCGAAACGCATTTCCGCCTCCGCTCGCGATTGCAGGTGCGCAAGATCGAGTTCGTTCATCGCCGCAAACTCCGCGCGATGCGCCGCCCAGCGATAATCCTTCGGCGCGATATCCACCACGATCAGTCGCTCGACACGCTCCGGATTCTTGCACGCCAGCCGCATCGCCGCCTTCCCGCCCATGCTGTGCCCGAGCAGCGTCACGCGCGCAAATCCGCGCGCATCCATCCACGCCAGCACGTCGGCCACCATCGCGTCGTAGCTCATTTCCTCCGCATGCGGCGACGTCCCGTGATTCCTCAAATCCAGCGCGAACACATGAAACCACTCCGCCAGATCCCTCCCCGCCGTCTGCCAGTTTCGCGACGATCCCAGCAATCCGTGCAGGATGATCAGCGGCGGTTTTCCGGCTCCGCCCAGCTCACGAAAAGAAAGTGAAACGGTCGTCACAGCGCACGCACAGCATCCGTCGTCCGTCTAAACACAAACCTCAAAATCCGCCCGCCACGCCCTCACCTTTTTAACCCATCGCTCGATCCGTCCGACGCTCCCGCCGAGAAACAATTTCTTGCACTCCTCCCGCACGCCGCCTAACGGCTCGCGGCTTCATGAAGTCCCTTGTCATCGCCGAGAAGCCCTCTGTCGCTGCAGACCTCGCGCGCGCCCTCGGCAAAATTCCCAAGAAAGGCGATCACTACGAAAACGACGAATTCGTCATTTCGTATGCGCTCGGCCACTTGGTCGAACTCGAGATGCCCGAGGACATCGACAAGAAGAAATACGGCTTCTGGCGCCTCGAAACGCTCCCGATCATCCCCAATAAATTCGGCCTCAAACCCATCGAGGCCTCCAAGGAACGTTTCAACGCCCTCAAAAAACTTCTCGGCCGAAAAGACATCGACCAGGTCATCAACGCCTGTGACGCGGGTCGCGAGGGCGAACTGATCTTCACCTACATCTACCAGCTCACGAAGTGCAAACTGCCCGTGAAACGCGCGTGGATGCAGACCATGACCGCCGAGGGCATCCGCGAAGCGTTCCGCACGCTGCGCGACGGCGAGCAGATGACCGGCCTCGCCGACGCCGCCCGTTGCCGCAGCGAGAGCGACTGGCTGATCGGCATCAACGGCACCCGCGCCCTCACCAAGCGCATGTTCGGCTCCCGCGCCGGCAACGTCGCCTCCGTCGGTCGCGTCCAAACCCCCACGCTCGCCATCGTCTACGCCCGCGAGCTCGAGATCCGCAATTTCAAGCCCCGTGACTACTGGCGCGTCACCGCCACGTTCGAGGTCGCCAAGGGCCGTTACGAGGGGGTCTATCAGCGCGCCAACTTCAAGCGCGCCGAAAACGACGAGCACGATCGCATCGATCGCATCTGGGACCAAGCCCTCGCCGAAGCCGTCCTCGCCGCCTGCCAGGGCCGGCCGCTCGCTTCCGTCACGGAAGAAAAGAAAGGCAGCACGCAGGCCGCTCCCCGCCTCTACGATCTCACCACGCTCCAACGCGAGGCCAACAACCGCTTCGGCCTCTCCGCCCGCCGCACGCTCCAGATCGCGCAAGCGCTCTACGAGCGGCACAAAATGATCACCTACCCGCGCACCGACTCGCGCGCGCTGCCGGAAGATTACATCCCCACCGTTCGCGAAACGCTCGGCGCCCTCCATCACGACCTGCAGCCGTTCGCGCGGAAGGTCCTCGAAGAAGGCTGGGTGCGCCCGAACAAGCGCATCTTCAACAACGCCCAGATTTCCGATCACTTCGCCATCATCCCCACCGCGCACGAGGCCAAGAACCTCGACGAGATGGAAGCGAAGGTCTTCGACATGATCGCGCGCCGCTTTGTCGCCGCGTTCTATCCCGCCGCCGAATTCGACGTCACCACGCGCATCAGCACCGTGACCGCGCCCAACGGCGACCGTCACGATTTCAAAACCGAGGGCAAGGTCCTCACCAACCCCGGTTGGCTCGCCGTCTACGGTCGCACCACGGTCGAGGACGATTCGCCCAACTCCAAAGCCCTCCCCGCCCTCACCGCCGAAGACGGAAATCCCGCGCAAGCGAAGACGCTCGATCCCGTCCTCCACGCCGAACAAACGAAACCGCCGCCGCGCTACACCGAAGCCACGCTGCTTTCCGCGATGGAAGGCGCCGGCAAACTCGTCGACGACGAAGAACTCGCCGAAGCGATGAAGGAACGCGGACTCGGAACGCCCGCCACGCGCGCGGACACCATCGACGGCCTCATCAACCAGAAGTATATCGAGCGCGGCCAACGCGAGCTCATCCCGACCGCCAAAGCCGAGCAGCTCCTCCAATTCCTCAGCGCCGTTCACACCGACGCCCTCACCAGCCCCGCCATGACCGGCGAGTGGGAGTTCAAGCTCCGCCAGATGGAGCATGGCAAATTCTCCCGCGACGAGTTCATGCGCGAGGTCATCGAGCAGACCAAGGGCATCGTCGAACGCGTCAAAGCCTTCGAAGAGGACGACTCCGCCGCGCGCGAAACCGACATCCCTTCGCCCACCGACGGCAAACCACTGCGCGAAACCCTCCGCGGCTACAAATCCCAGGACGGCGAGTTCATGATCTACAAGGTCATCGGCGGCCGCAAAATGGAGGAGCACGAGATCCGCGAGCTCGTCACCACCGGCAAGGTCGGTCCGCTCGATGGCTTCATTTCCGCCAAGACCCGCTCCCGTTTCTCCGCCGTTCTTCTCCTCAAGAAGGACGAGGAAAAACAGAAGTGGAAAACCGAATACGACTTCGGCGACAAACAGGACATCGGTGCCCTCGAACCGTTTTGGACCGATCCCAACACCGGCGCCCAACTCGTCGAAGCCGGCAACAGCTACGTCCTTCGCGAAAAATCCGACGACGGCGACTGGAAGCAATCGCTCCGTCTCGGCCGCCTGCTCTGCCAGCGTCCGATCGAACGCGAACAGGTCATCAAGCTCGTCACCGAGGGAAAGACCGACGTCATCAAGGGCTTCGTTTCGAAAAAGGGTCGCCCTTTCGACGCCTTCTTCGAACGCAACGGCGCCAAGGCCGAATGGAAATTCCCGCCCCGCGCTCCCAAGCTCGACAAGGACGGCAAGCCCATCGTCCGCAAAGCGAAAGCCCCGCCGGATCTCTCCAAAGCCACCGTCATCGGCCAAAGCAAAGCCTTCGGCGGCGAAATCCTCGAGACCGCCGACGCCTACTACGTGCGCAAGCCCGACCAGGACAATCGCATCGTCTTCACGATGAAGAAGCACCTTTGCGCGAAAGAGATTCCCGCCGGCGAGCTCCAGAACCTCCTCGAAAACGGCCGCACCAATCTCATCGAAGGTTTCATGTCGAAGCGCATGACGCCATTCAGTGCCTACCTCGTCCTTTCGAAGAACCGCCAAAAAGCCGAATTCGAATTCCCCCCTCGGTAGTGCGGCGCTTCAGCCCGCACCTGAAAGGCGCCGCTCAAGCGGCGCCTTTTTCGTTTCCGCGCACTCTCCTCGACGGGCTCCCGCGCATCCTTGAGTAACCGCAGGCCGGCGCTAACGTCCCTCGCACGTGCGCTCGCCTAAAAATTTCCTCCTCGCACTTTTCGCGTTCACCACGCTCGCGACCGGCATCTTCGCCTGGCGGCAGCATCTCGAACTCGTCTCGCTCCGCGCCGCCGCGCCGGTTCGCGAACAAGTCGCCGCCACCCGCGCCGTCGCCTCCGCCGCCCAGAACGCGTCCACTCCCGAGCCTGAATCCAACGCTCACGAGGTTTTCGGCGGCGCCGCGCCCTCCGACGCGATCGACGTCGCCAATCCCATCCCCGCTCCCAATTCCAACGGCCCCCAATTCGGCCGTCGCGACGCCTTCATCGAAACACCCGAAGTCCAGCGTTTGATGATGATCCAGCGCAAAGCCGGCCTCGACGCCCGCTACGCCGCGCTCTTCAAGTCGCTCAATCTCCGCCCCGACCAGCTCGACCGCTTCAAGGAGCTGCTCGTCGAGCGCATGACCGTCCGCAACGACGTGATGGGCGCCGCCCGCTCGCAGGGCCTCACCCCGCGCAGCGATCGCGATGCCATCAACGCCCTGGTCCGCCAGGGCGAGGCCGAAATCGACGCCTCCATCCGCGGCCTGATTGGCGACGCCTCGTATTCACAATATCAACACTACGAGCGCACCCAGCCGCTCCGCACCACCGTCAACCAGCTCGAGCAGCGTCTCAGCTACTCCTCGACTCCGCTTTCGCCCGAGCAATCCGCCGCCGTCCTCTCCATCCTCGATCGCAACGGCGGCGCCACCTCCCCGAGCATTGGCCGCATCGGCGTCGTCACCGATGCCGCCATCGAACAAGCCCGCGGCGTGCTCGCCGCGCCGCAAATCGAAGCCCTGCGTCAACTTCAACAAGAGCAACGCGCCCAGGCCGAAATGGCCGCCGCCATGCGCCGCCAGTTCGAAAGCCGCCGCGCCAACCCGCCCGAATAACTTCTCCGGGCGACGGGACCATTCCCTTGGCCGGATTTGCCCGGCTCGCGACATTGCGCGTATTTTGCGCCAGCCATGACACGAGCTGCGCAGAGAATACTCTTGTCGGTCCCCTGCGCCGGTGCCTTCGTTTTCACTGCAGTCAACTCGCACGCATATGATCGTTACTACCGCGCAACTCTTTAAGCATGCTTACGGCAAATACGCCGTCGGCGCTTACAACATCAATAACGCCGAGCAGGCGATGGGGCTTTTCCGGGGCTGCATCGATTCCCAGGCGCCGTTCATCATCCAGATCTCCAAAGGTGCGCGGAAATACACCGACAAGCGGATGCTCGAAGCCATCATCCGCGCCGCCGACACCATTTTCCCCGAGGCCATCTTCGCCGTTCACCTCGACCACGGTGACGAGGAAACCTGCTACGACTGCATCGACTCCGGTTTCTACTCGTCCGTGATGATCGACGCCTCGCACGATCCCTTCGACAAGAACGTCGAGATCACCAAGCGCGTCGTCGACCGCGCCCACGCCAAGGGCATCTCTGTCGAAGCCGAACTCGGCATGCTCGGCGGCGTCGAGGAAGACATCAAGGTCGAGGAGGGCCACGCGATGCTCACCAATCCCGACGAAGCCAAGGAATTCGTCGCGAAGACCGGCTGCGACTCCCTCGCCTGCGCCATCGGCACCTCGCACGGCGCCTTCAAGTTCAAGGGCAAGCAGTCCCTGCACTTCGACGTTCTCGAAAAGATCAAGGCCCTCCTCCCCGGCTTCCCGCTCGTCATGCACGGTTCGTCCTCGGTCCCGCAGGACGAAGTCGCCCGCATCAACGCCGCCGGCGGCACCATCAAGGATTCGATGGGCGTCGACGTGAACGAATACCTTCCCGCCGCCAAGCTCGGCGTCACCAAGATCAACATCGACACCGACGGCCGCCTCGTCTGGACCCGCGTCCACCGCGAGTTCTTCCGCGACAAGCCGGGCGATTTCGACTTCCGCCCGCCGGGGAAGATCTTCATGGACGAATACGCGAAGTTCATCGCGAGCCGCAACAAGCTCCTCGGCAGCGCCGGCCAGCTCAGCGATCTCCGCGCCAGCCTTACGAAGTAAGTTTTCCGCACGCCATACGTGCTTTCCCTCCGCCGCCGGGCCGCAAGCCCGGCGGCTTTTTTGCGTCCGCAACCTTCGATAAACGCAATGCTCGTCGCAGGACGCTCCGCTTCGCGCCCGCCGGAAAAATATCTCCATAATCCGCGCGTCTTCTCACAAATCAGACCCGCTTTTCAGGCTGGGCATCCGTCGCCCGGGCTCCTTATCTCCGTCGCATCTTCGCGCGACCCCGACGCGCGCTCCGCTTCACCCCCGGATCGAAATGACCCAAGAAAAACTCCCGCTTCGCGAGAAACTGGCTTACGGCTGCGGCGACTTCGCCTCCTGCCTCTACTGGCGGACGTTCATGGCGTATCTGCCGTTCTTCTACACCGACATCTTCGGCATCTCCGCCGCCGCCCTCGGCACCATGCTTCTCGTCAGCCGCGTCTGGGACGGCGTCAACGATCCCATCATCGGCATGCTCGCCGATCGCACGGAAACGCGCTGGGGCAAATTCCGCCCTTACATCATCTACGGTTGCGTGCCCTTCGCGATCTTCGGCGTGCTCACATTCACCACGCCTGATCTCGGCATGACGGGCAAACTCATCTGGGCCTACATCGCTTACAACGGCCTCATGATGCTCTACACCACGGTCAACATTCCCTACACCGCGATGCTCGGCGTCATGACCACGACCGCCGCCGAGCGCACGCAGCTCTCGTCCGTCAAATTCGTCTTCGCCTTCTCCGCCGGCGTCGCCGTTTCCGCGACCCTGCTTCCCCTCGTCGACTTCCTCGGCGGCGACAATCCCCAGCGCGGCTGGCAGCTCGCCTTCGTCGTCTACGGCTTGGTCGCCATCGGTCTCTTCCTCATCACCGGCTTCGGCACCCGCGAGCGCATCAAGCCGATCGCCACGGAAAACACCTCCGCCTTCCGTGATCTTCGTTTCCTTCTCTCCAACAATGCCTGGCTGCTCCTCACCGTCACCACGCTCACGTGGATTCTCTTCGTCGGTCTCCGCAGCTCCGTCTCCGCGCACTACTTCAAATACTACATTTACAACGGCGCGCCCGACACCCCGCTTCCCTTCCTAGGCTCCACCTTCACGCTCACCGGCCTCCTCTCGGCCTTCAACACCGTCGGCCAAGCTTCGTCCGTCGCCGGCGTGTTGATGACCGGCTTCCTCGCGAGCCGCTTCGCGAAGCGCCCGCTCTTCTTCACCCTCTTCACCCTCGCGATCCTCTGCACCGTTTCCTACTACTTCCTCCCGCCCGGCCAGCTCGGTGCGATCTTCGCACTTGAAGTCCTGGGCAACGTCACCGGCGGCCCGCTCCCCGTCCTCCTCTGGGCCATGTATGCCGACACCGCCGACTACGGCGAATGGAAGACCGGCCGCCGCACCACCGCGCTCGTCTTCTCCGCGTCCACCATGAGCCAGAAAATCGGCTGGGCGCTCGCCGCGTTCTTCGCGCTCCAGCTCATGGATTTCTCCGGCTTCCAAGCCAACGTCATCCCGACCGAAGAGGTGAAACACAGCATCGTCAGCCTCATGAGCATCTTCCCCGCCGCGCTGGGCGTGGTCTCGCTCATCGTCTTCTACTTCTACCCGCTCAGCGACAAACGCGTCGCCGAGATGAACGAAGAGCTCAAAGCCCGCCGCACCCAAGCCGGCGCCCAGCCCGCCTGACGCTCCCCCGTGGCCGAACGCGGCTCGTCCCGATGCACCGGGGTGAGCGTTTCGCCAAGCCCACGCTTTTCGCTACGCCTCGCGAAACCCGCGAGCCTCTCTCTTTCTCTGCGCCCTTTGCGGTTCACTAAAACCGCTCACCCGCCGCCTCACGGCAGCCACGGAAACTTCCGCGCCTCCGGCTTCCGCTTCTCGCGCTGCGCCGAGTGAAACTCTTTCGCCTCCTCGCTCATGTAGTAGAGCAAGGTCGCATTGCCCGCGAGTTCCTGGATCCCCGCCTGCCCGTCGAGCTCCGCGTTGAATCCGCTCTTCAACAGCCGGATCGCGAGCGGACTCTTCTGCAGAATTTCCTCCGCCCACTTCACGCCTTCCGCCTCGAGTTCCGCCACCGGCACGACTTTGTTCACCAGCCCCATCTCGAGCGCTTCCTGCGCGCCATACTGCCGGCACAAAAACCAAATCTCGCGCGCCTTCTTCTGTCCCACGATCCGCGCCAGATAGCTCGATCCAAACCCGCCGTCGAAACTCCCCATCTTCGGCCCCACCTGCCCGAAGATCGCATTATCCGCCGCCAGGCTCAGGTCGCACACGACGTGCAACACATGCCCGCCGCCGATCGCATAACCTGCCACCAGCGCGATCACCACTTTCGGCATCGACCGGATCAGCTTCTGCAAATCCAACACGTTCAACCGCGGCACACCGTCTTCGCCAATGTAGCCCGCATGCCCGCGCACGCTCTGGTCTCCACCGGCGCAAAACGCATATTTCCCATCCGTGTGCGGTCCCGCCCCCGTCAACAACACCACGCCAATCTTCGGATCCTCCCGCGCGTCGCTGAACGCGTCATACATTTCGGATACGGTCAGCGGACGAAACGCATTCCGCTTTTCCGGCCGGTTGATCGTCACCTTCGCGATGCCGCCGGCCTTTTGATAAAGGATGTCCGTGTAGGTCTTCGCCGTCTTCCAATCAGGAGTCATCCGCGCACCGTGAAACGTTTTCCGTCCATTGTCCATGCCCGCTCCGCTCACCCGCGGCGGATTGCAACCCGTTTTTAACCGCCCGGAAATATCGCTTGGACCCACCCGCTAATTGGCGAAGACTTTTCCGCCTGCAATGAGCGAAAACACCGCGAAGCCCGCTTCCCACGCCGCGCGCGGTGCGCTCGCGATCGCCGCCCTCGGCGTCGTGTTTGGCGACATCGGCACGAGTCCGCTCTACGCGCTCCGCGACTCGATCCGCTACCTTGCCATCAAAGTTCCCGCCACCGGCCAGCCGCTTCCCGCGGAGTCCGCCGCCGCCCAGGCCGTCGCGGCCGCCGTGCCCGAATCCGTTCACGCCGTCATCGAGCAGGGCGCCGTGCTCGGAGTGCTCTCGCTCATCTTCTGGCTGCTGATGCTCGTCGTGAGCTTGAAATATCTCACGTTCATCACGCGCGCCGACAACCGCGGCGAGGGCGGCGTGTTCGCCCTCTTTTCCCGCGCCCGTTTCGATCGGGGTGGCCGGCGCAAAGCCGCCATCGGCGGCGGCACGCTGCTCATTCTTTTCGGCGCCTGCATGCTCTGCGGCGAAGGCGTGATCACGCCCGCCGTCTCCGTGCTCTCCGCCGCCGAGGGCCTCACGCTCATCGCCCCTCAAACCAAACCGCTCGTCCTCCCGCTCACGTGCGTGATCCTCGCCGTCGTGTTCTGGGTGCAAAACCGCGGCACCCAAACCATCGGCCGCATTTACGGCCCCATCATGCTCGTGTGGTTCGCGACGCTCGGCGCGCTCGGCGCCTGGCAGATCTGGCTCAATCCCGTCGTCCTCCACGCGCTCAACCCCTGGCACGCCTGGGTGCTCTTCCGCGCGCATCCCGCCGAAATCACCGCCGTCCTCGGTGGCGTCGTGCTCGCGATCACCGGCGTCGAAGCCATCTACGCCGACATGGGCCACTTCGGCCGCCGCGCCATCGCCATCGCGTGGTATGGCTTCGCGCTGCCCGGTCTCGTTTTGAACTACTTCGGTCAGGGCGCGCATTTGCTCTGGGACGCCAACGCCGTGGGCAATCCCTTTCTCGCCATCGCTCCCGAAGGCCCGATTCGCTTCTTCGTTCTCTTTCTCTCCGTTCTCGCGGCGATCATCGCCAGCCAGGCCATGATCTCCGGCACGTTCTCGCTCATCCGTTCCTCGGTGCAGCTCGGGTTTTTCCCGCGCCTCCAAGTCCTTCACACCAACGCCGCGCAACGCGGCCAGATCTACATTCCACTCGTCAACGTCACCCTCGCGCTCGGCGCGATCGGCATCGTGCTCGGCTTCCAGGAAAGCGGCCGCCTCACCGCCGCCTACGGCATCGCCGTCACCGCCGCGATGACCGTCACGACGTTCGCCTTCTACTTCGTCGCACGCCGCTCCTGGCGTTGGTCTGCCTGGCAGGCGCTCGCCCTCTGCGTCCCGTTCGCCGTCATCGACCTCACGCTCCTCTACGCCAATCTCCATAAGATCGTCGACGGCGGCTGGCTTCCGCTCGCCATCGGCGCCGGCGTGCTCGCCATCATGCACACGTGGAAGATCGGCAAGAACGAGATTTTCCGCCGCGTCTACGCCAACGAAATCACCGAGGACGAGTTGAAGGACATCGCTTCGAGCCGGCACATCAAACGCGTCCGCGGCACGGGCGTGTTCATGGCCGGAAATCCTTCCGGCACGCCGCTCGTTCTTCTCCATCACGTGAAGGCCAACAAGGTCCTCCACGAGACCATCGTCCTCCTCAGTATCCTCACCGAAGAAGTCCCCTACGTCCCCGACTCCGAGCGCGTCGACGTGCGCGAAATCGGCGAGGGCGTCTGGCGCACGTGCGCAAAATATGGATACATGGAATCCCCCGACGTCGCCGCCGTCATCGAGGAGATCCGCGCCCGCGGCGTGCCGCTAAAACCGTCGGAGGCCACCTACTACTTCAATCGCGAGATGATCATCACCGGCGGCGAGGCCCACATGTGGGAATGGCAGAAACGCCTCTACAGTTTCCTCAGCCGCAACGCCCGCCAAGCCCGCGACTACTACCGCCTCCCCCCGATGCAAATCATCGAGGTCGGCCTCCCGATCCAACTCTGAGTCCCTTGGAGGGCGCCGCTCGTTCGGCGCCGCTTCACTCCGGCGGCCGCCCCCGCACCTCCTCCAACACCGGACTGTTCGCGGCCAGCGGCCGCACTTCGACCGTCACACCGACCGCCAATCCCGGACACTGCTGCGCGATCGCCGTCGCTTCATCCAAATCGCGCACCGTCAAATAAAGATAACCGCCGACCACTTCCTTCGCCTCCGCATAGGGACCATCAACGATCTTCTCACCGCGCGGACCCGACACCACGCGCCCGCTCAACGCCAGCGGCTGCCCGTGCAGCACCTTTCCGGCCGCCGCCAAACCGTCATACCAATCGTTCCAACGCTGCGCCAACTGCTGCCGTTGTTCGGCCGTCAAATGCTGATGCGTCTCGGGGCCGGCGTTGCGAAAAAGCAGCATGAAAGCCGCGGTGGACGAAGCGTTTTCCGGGGGCATGCGCATCAAGCTTGAGAATCGCGGCCCATTCTCAAGCCGTTCGTTTCAATCGCACCGTGCTCACGCCGCGTTCGCTCACAACGTCTTCGCGAGCCCCACCAGTTGATCGAGGCACTGCCCCCAGCCTTCGTGAAATCCCATCTTCTCATGCGTCTCTCGGTCCGCCGCCGTCCAGTGCAACGCCCGCGCCGTATACCTCGTGCGTCCGCCGCCCAGATCCTCGAATGTGACGATCGCCGTCATGAACGGCTTCTCCGAGGGCTCCCACGCTTCCGTGTAAGCATCCGTGAACACCAGTCGTTCGTTCGGCACGACTTCGAGGTAAATGCCGGGATTCGGATACTCCGTTCCGTCCGGTCCACGCATCACCACCAAGCTCGATCCACCCGGCCGCAGTTCGACCTCCACCCGCGTCACCGTCCACGGCCGCGGCGCAAACCACTGCTTCATCAACTCCGGATCCGTCCATCCGCGGTAGAGTTTTTCGCGAGGCACATCGACGTCGCGCGTCAGCACCAGTTCGCGATCGGAAGGAGACGTGGAGGAGGGATTCGAGCTCATGGTCGGTAAGGAAGTTGGTTCGTCTGGTTACGCCTATCCGACGAATCAACGCCGTTATTCCGGACATCGCCGCAATTTTCTTTCCGCACCACTCCGCACGCGCGCCGCCGCCAGCCCTCCACGTATCGTCTCCCGGAGACGGGAAACGTCGCGCTTACTGCGCGACCGCGTCTAGCACTTTGCCCGGCGACTTCCGCGCTCGCTGCACCGAGAGCCCTTCGAAATCCCCGCGCAGATATTTCAGCACGAACTTCTCCCGCTCGATCTCCCGCCGCGTCCGCACACCGAGCCGCCGCAGGATCGGCAGCGGCGGACACCATCCCTGCGTCGCGTGATACAACAGAAATCCCAGCACGCCCGCCGCCAAAACCAATCCCCGCCGCCGCCCCAGCGCCGCCGACAACACGCCCGACAACGCCAGGCTCGCCGCATTCGTTTCCAACACCCGCTCGATGTCCCACTCCGCCTCGAGCTCGCCGATCCGTTGCGAGATCTCGCGCGGTGTCGCCGTCGCGTAGCGCGTCACCGTTTCCCGAATACCCGCATCGATCCGGTCGTTGATCTCCGGCTTCGTGCGTTCCCGCACGCGATCCGTTTCAAGGGTGCGCGTTCCTGCCATCCCTCACCGTAATCAGGACGCATCCGGCCGCCATCGGGAGGAATGCCGACGCCTCCTCCGGGCCCCTTCCGCTCTCGCGCATGCGCTTCACTCTTCTCCGCGTCCACTCCGGAACCGCTCGCCACTCCGCTCGGTCCGTGCATTCATGAAAACAAGCACTCAAGATAAAGTCGAAGGTCACACCAAGAATCTCGTCGGCAAAGCCAAAGCCGGCGTCGGCGAAGCCACCAACAATCCCGAGCTCCGCGACGAGGGCCGCGTCGATCAACTCGAGGGCAAGGTTCAGAAAAAGACCGGCGATGTGAAAAAGGTTTTTGGCAAATGATCCCGACGTCCGCCGTTCGCGCCGTCACTCTCGCCGTCGCGAGCGGCGGTCTCGCTTCGACTCTTCTCGCCGCCGAACTCCTCACCGGTCGCGCCGCCATGGGCGATTGGACGCAGGACGCTCCCGGCGTCCGCCGCAAGATCACCGTCGACGACCTGCCCGCTCCTTACGCCACCGAATCCGCGCGCAACGGCCCACGCCAGGTCGCCCGACCGGCCGGCGCTTTTCCACGCGCGCCCGAGGGTTTTCGCGTCATCGAATTCGCCACCGGTCTCAAACAACCGCGCGTCATCGTCACCGCGCCCAACGGCGACATCTTCGTCGCCGAAAGCGAATCGCACCGCGTCCGCGTCCTGCGCGACACCGACCACGACGGACGCGCCGACGTGAACGAGCTCTTCGCCGACAACCTCAAACAACCTTTCGGCATCGCGTTCCATCCATCCGGCGACGATCCGCAGTTCGTCTATATCGCCAACACCGGCTCCGTCGTTCGCTTTCCCTATCGCTCCGGCGACCTCCGCGCGCGCGGCCCCGCCGAGGTTGTCATCCCCGACATTTCCTCGGGGGGCCGTCTCACCGGCGGCGGGCATTGGACACGCGACATCGTTTTCTCCCAGGACGACAAAACCCTCTTCGTCTCGGTCGGCTCGCTCTCCAACGTCGACGACGACAAATCCGAAGAACGCCGCGCCCGCATTTTCGCCTACGATCCCGACGGCACAAACGGCCGCGTCTACGCGTGGGGTATTCGCAATCCCGTCGGCCTCGCCATCGATCCTTCCAACGGCGCGCTCTGGACGTCCGTCAACGAACGCGACGGCCTCGGCGATGACCTTCCGCCCGACTACGTCACTCGCGTTCAGGAAAACGGGTTCTACGGCTGGCCCTGGTTTTATCTCGGCCCGAATCGAGACCCGCGCCACCAAGGCAAACGCCCCGAGCTCGCCCCACAGGTGGTCGTCCCCGATGTTCTGATACAAGCGCACTCCGCTTCGCTCGATCTCGTCTTCTACGACGCCACTGCCTTTCCGGCGCGTTATCGCGGCCAGATCTTCGCCGCCGAGCACGGCTCTTGGAATCGCGCCAAACGCACCGGCTACAAAGTCATCATGGTCCCCGTCGAAAACGGCCGCGCCGTCGGCGAATACGAGGATTTTCTCACCGGATTTGTGACCGACAAAGGCGACGTCTGGGGCCGCCCCGTCGGCGTTACCGTCGCTCGCGACGGCGCCCTCCTCGTCAGCGATGACGCATCCCACACCGTCTGGCGCATCGCGCCCAAGTAGGACGAATTTTCCACCCCGTTCCGCTTTTCCCGCGTCGCTGGAACGCGTCCAAAAGATTCCACCGCCACAATCATCGCTTGCGACGATCCCGCGCGTGCCTTCGCATGCGCTCATGACTCCAAACTTCGGCAAACTCATCGGCTTCGGAATCATCGTCCTGGCGCTCATCATTTTCGCCGCCCAGGGCACCTACGTGGTCGAGCCGGGCTATCGCGGCGTGCAGGTCACGCTCGGCAAAGTGAGCGACGACTTCAAACCCGAGGGTTTCGGCACCAAGGCTCCGTTCATCACGCACATCATCCACGTGCCGGTCCGCCAGATGGCGCGCCAGCTCCCCTCCGAGACCTACTCCTCCGACCTCCAGCAGGTGAACATGAACCTCCGCCTGCTCTATCGCATCCCCGAATCTTCCGTCGTTCGCATCTACAAGGAATACGCCGGCGACCCGTTCGACAGCCTCATCGCCCCACGCGTCCAGGAAGCGTTGAAGGAAGTGACCGCCCTCCAAAGCGCCGAGCAGATCGTGAAGAAGCGCGAGGAAATCAAATCCCGGGCCCTCGCCGCCGCCCGCGAAAAAATCGGCGCCCTGCTCGTGATCGAAGACCTCGTGGTCGAAGATATCGTGCTCTCCAAGGAACTCGAAGCCGCCATCGAGTCGAAGATGGTCCAGGAGCAGGAAGCCGCCAAAGCCCGTTTCACGCAGCAGAAGGCTCAGATCGAAGCCGACACCGCCATCATCCGCGCGAAGGGTGAAGCCGAAGCGATCCGCATTCGCGCCGAAGCAATCCGCGACAACCCTGGTCTCATTCAACTCCAGATCGTCGAAAAGTGGGACGGCAAGGCCCCCCTCGTCATCGGCGGCTCCGGCGCCGAAGGCGGCAACGGCGCCAACATCCTTCTCCCGCTCGGCCTGCCGTCCACGCCCGGCGCCGCCGCGCCCGCGCGGCGTTGAGATGAGCCGCTCTCCTCAACGCACTTTTATCCTGATTGTCGGAGCCGTGGTCCTCCTCGGCTCCGTGCTCTTCTTCCCGCGACTCCTCGGTTTCTTCGAACTCGCCGCCCGCGAACTCCGCTACTTCTGGTGGCTCGTCCTGCTCGTCGCCCTCGGCATCTGGCTCGCGTTCTTCTACGGCCGCTCGCGAAAGTAGAAACGTTCCCGCAGGCGAACCGACGCGGGGAATGGCGGAAGGGGTGGGATTCGAACCCACGGTGAGCTTTCACCCACGCCAGTTTTCAAGACTGGAGCCATAAACCACTCGGCCACCCTTCCGTGACGCGCGCCGTTACGGGAAACCGCCTTTCGCCAAAAGAAAACTCCAAAATGCCCGCGCGGCATCGCGCCTCTTTTCCCCGTCCGCGCTTCCGGAGTTTCCACTTTCTCGCCCACGCGAAGCCAATCCCCTAATTCGCTGTCCAAGCGTCTCCAACGCTATGAGCGAATCCTCCCGTGAATCCCCTGACTCCGCTCGTCGCGGACTCCACGGCACGCTCAGCGCGCGCGACCTCACGCAACAGGCGTTCGAACGCAGCGCCAACGCTCCGCTCATCGACGGCAACCAGGTCCGCCTGCTCAAGGACGCAGGCGAAAACTACCCCGCCTGGCTCGCGGCGATCGCCGCCGCAAAGTCGCGAATCCATTTCGAGAACTACATCCTCGCCGCCGACGAAATCGGAAACCGTTTCGCCGATGCCCTGATCGAACGCGCCCAAGCGGGCGTCACCGTGCGGCTGATCTACGACTGGCTCGGCGTCTTTCGCAAAGCCTCTCGCGCCTTTTGGGAGCGACTTCGCACCGGCGGCGTCGACGTCCGTTGCTACAATCCTCCGCGGATCGAATCCCCGCTCGGCTGGATCTCCCGCGATCATCGCAAGCTCCTCGTGATCGATGGCGAGGTCGGCTTCATCTCCGGCCTCTGCATCGCCGACATGTGGTGCGGAAATCCCGCCAAAAAAATCGCGCCGTGGCGCGACACCGGCGTCGAGATTCGCGGACCCGCCCTCGCCGACATGGAGCAATCCTTCGCCCGCACTTGGGCCACGCTCGGCAGCCCCGTTCACGAAAAAGAAATCCCCTCCGCCTCCGACATTCCGCACGCCGGCAACATTCCGCTTCGCATCGTCGCCAGCGATCCTTCCACGTCCGGCACGTTTCGTCTCGATCAACTCGTCGTCGCTTTCGCCCGAAAACGAGTGTGGTTGACCGACGCCTACTATCTCGGCGCGCCCACTTACGTGCAGGCTCTCGTCACTTCCGCCCGCGCCGGAGTCGACGTTCGCATGCTGTTTACCCGTGCCTCGGACATACCGTTGCTGAAGCTCGTTTCGCGCACCGGCTACCGGCCTCTGCTCGACGCCGGCGTGCGCATCTTCGAATGGAACGGCTCCCTCCTCCACGCCAAGTCCGCGGTCGTCGATGGGCGCTGGGCGCGCGTGGGCTCCACGAATCTCAACTTCGCGAGTTGGATCGGCAACTGCGAGCTCGACGCCGTCGTCGAAGACGAGGGTTTCGCCGCGCAGATGGAGGCGATGTATCTCGACGATCTCGCCAACTCCACCGAGATCGTCCTCCACCGCAAACGGCGGCTCGCGAAAAACCCGCACGCGAAGAGCAGCCACTCCCGCGATCGCAAAGGCAGCGCCACCCGCGCCGCCGCGGGCGCGCTGCGCATCGGCAATGCCGTCGGTGCCGCGCTTACCAACCGCCGCGAGATGGAACCGGTCGAAACGCGACTCCTCCTCTGGACTGCCCTCGGTCTCCTCACCCTGGCCGTCCTCTTCGTCCTTTTTCCCCGCGTGCTCGCCTACCCGGCCGGAGCGATCCTGCTCTGGATCGCCGGCGCCCTCGTCTACCGCGGACTCAAGCTGGGGAAACGTCGATCGCGATAGACGGCGCCCGCCGCGCCACCGCTCATCCGCGCCCCACCGCCGCCCGAAACGCCTCCGGCAATTCCGCCCGCGCCGCGAAATCGAACGTCCGCCCCTTCCAATCGTAGCGGAACCGCGTTTCCATCGAGTGCAGGAACAACCGCTTCTCCCCCGTCCGCTTCGCGAACGCCCGGTTGTGTCCAAAATCTCCATACGTCTGATCCCCCACGATCGGCAGCCGTCGTTTCGCGCATTGCACGCGCAACTGATGGCTGCGTCCCGTCCGCGGCTCGAGCTGCAACAGCGACAACACGTCCGCACCCGCCCTCGTCGCCACGAGCTTCATCGCGCACTCCGCCGGCACATTGCCCGCCGACGCCGATGTGCGAATCCGCCCACCCGCCTTCTGCACCGCCAGCAAATCCCGCCACACCTCCGCCGCCCGCATCGGTTTTCCGAATACAAGCGCCTGATAAATCTTCGTCACCTGCTTCCGCTTGAACTGCGCCCGGATCTCCTTCGCCAGCGCCTCGTCGCTCGCGACCAGAATCACGCCCGACGTCGCCGAATCCAACCGATTCAACAACCACAAGCGCCCGCCCGCTCCCTCGCCGTCCTCCTCCCACCCAAACGACTCCGTCTGCGCATCGTAATCCGCGACCAGCAGCGACCGCACGCGATCCCGCGCTTCGTTCGGATGCGACAACACCCCCGCCGGCTTGTTGAGCGCCGCCAGCCCGTTCGCATCGCTCGCGATCACCTCCACGCCCCGCCCCAGCGGCAGCTTCGCCCAGAAGCTCTCCGCCGCGCTCACTGATAAAAGAAATTGAACGTCAACTCCTGCTCCTCGCCGAGGACCGCGATCATGTCGTCCGTCCACGGCCCATACGGCGCCCGCGACGTGATCGCGCTCGCGCACGCCTTCTCCGCCTGCTGCCCCGCCGTGCCTTCCACGTTCACGATCCGCGCGATCTCGCCTTTCGCATTCAACACGAACACCACCTTCACGCTCGTCCCGTTCACCGGATACAAGCGGCTTTCATAGAGGATCCGCTCCCACTGGATCTGCACCGTATCGATCAGCTTCTGCAGATACTGCCCGTAGTTGCTCCACTTCGCATTCCACGCCGCCAATCCAATGTTCGACGTGCCAAACTTGTTCTCCTGAAACACCGCCGGCCGCACCTGCTGCTGTCGCACGATTTGCGGACGCGGACGCGGATTCTTCGGATCGATCTTCGGCAGCGCCGACGCGCCCGACGGCGAACCTTCCTTCGCGCCCTCCACATGCTCCGGCACCGCCTCCGGCCGCTCCGCGAACTTCGCGATGTTGCTGCCGTAGGCGTGCTGATTGTCACCTTCGGTCTTCTCGAATCCGGGCAACGGAATCTGCTCCTGCCGCGGCGCCGCCTGCGCCTGCTGCTGTTCATCCTGCCCCTGAATCGATGGCGGCGTCGGCAATTGCTCGAGTTGCTGCGTCAACGATCCGTCGACGATCTGCGTCGACTGCACATCCGTCCGCCCTTCCGTCGCCGGACGATCGCTTTTTCCGTCGGGCGTTGGAATCTCCTGCGCCACCTGCTGGTTCTGCGCCGCGAAATTATCCGTCCGATCCGGCACATTGTCCGGCGCGTTGGGGTTTGCCTCGACGAAGTTCGTCGGCGGCGGCTCCTCCTTCACCGCCGGCGCAAAGGCCTCCGGCGCGATCTCGATGTTGAACTCCCGCGACGACGAATGCTCCCGCATCACGCTCGGCCCGCCTTCCAGTCGCAGCGCATGCGGCCCGACCAAAAACAAAAACAGGTGCACGAACAGCACCCCGAGCACGCCGATCAACGTCGACCGCGTGTCCGGATCGTCCCGCAACCGCGTGGCAAACCGCCGCAGCGAGGTGGCGGGCGAAGGCGATACAAGCAGGTCGTTCATGCAGGTCCGGCTGGAGTCGTCGACAACTCAGCCAGAAGACCCACCCGCGTCAAAATTTGTTTCGTGAGCTCCATCGGCAGGCCCATGATGTTCGAGAACGAGCCTTTCCATCCTTCGATGATCAGCTCGCGCCCTTCCTGGATTCCATAGGCGCCCGCCTTGTCCAACGGGTTCACCACGCGGAAATAAGCGTCGATCACCGCATCGTCGAACCGCTTGAAGGTCACGTCGCTCGTAACACCTTCGTCGATACGCACCCCGCGCCCGACGTTTCGCAGCGCCACGCCCGTGAACACCGTGTGCGTCCTCCCGGCCAGCCGTTTCAACATCGCCCGCGCGTCCGCCAGATCGCGCGGTTTGTTCAAGACGAGATTATCGAGAAACACCGTCGTGTCCGCGCCCAACACCCACGCGCTCGGATTCCGCGCCGCGACCCAGTCCGCCTTCAGCGCCGCATTGTGCGTCACCATCGTCCGTGGATCCGTCGTCTCTTCCTCGTGCTCCGTCACGTCCGCCACGACCACCGCAAACGGCAGCCCCAATCGCGCCAGCAACTCCTTCCGCCGCGGCGACGCCGACGCCAAAATCAATTCCTCACCTTTCGACATGCCCCAGGAGCAAGCCCCACGCACCATCCTCCTGCAACGCTTTCCATCTCTTCCAGCGTTCCCGCATTTCAGCTTTTCCCTAATACGCCGTCTTCGGCGGAAAGAACACCTGCGCCAGCGTCTTCACCGTGATCTGCAGATCCAGCCAGAACGACCAATGCGTGATGTAATACACGTCCCAATGATGCCGCCGGCGTAGCATCTCGCTCTCCAGGATTTCGCCGCGCAGCCCCATGCTCTGCGCCAGCCCCGTGATTCCCGGCTTCACCAGATGCCGCGTGCGATACGCCTTCGTCTGCTGCCGAAACTCCTCATCGAGCATCGGCATATACGGCCGAGGTCCCACCACGCTCATCTCGCCGCGAAGCACGTTCCAGAATTGCGGAAACTCATCCAGACTCCGCCTCCGCAAAAACCGCCCGAAGGGATAAATCCGCTCGTCCTCCGGCCGCGCCTGCTGCGCCTCCGCCGCCTCGTCTCCATCTCCCGCATACATCGAGCGAAACTTGATCATGGCAAACGCATTTCCCCGCATCCCCCGCCGCTCCCGGATGTGAAACAGCGGCCCCGGCGCCTGGATCCGCTGCATGACCCGCACCCACAGGCAAAGCGGCGGAAGCACGAACACCACCACCGGTAATGCCAGCGTCACGTCAAACGCCCGCTTCACCAGCCGGTTCAACGGATCCTCCAACGGCTCCTCCTGCAGCGTGTAGAAATGCCGCCCTTCCTCCGTGATCGGCACCAGCGGATGCGTGTAGCGCTCCTCGAGATTGTTGTGAATCAGCAGGCGGCAGCCCGCATCCTGACACCACTGGATGATCCGCCGCGCCTCGGCGTCATCCGTTGGAAACTCCAACAACACGACCTGCGCCACCTGCCCCGTCGCCAACACCCGCTCCAACTCCCCCGCCGCCCCCAGCCACGGCACGCCCGCGGGCATCGCACTCGCCGCCTGCGCGTCGTCCGACAGCACGCCCACCGGAAAAATTCCCAACATCTCCTTGTGACCGATCCAGTCGTTCAACCGCGAAAACGACTCCGCGCGCCCCATGAACACCGTCGGCAGCCGATGTCCTTTTTGAAACACCATGCGCGCCAGCATCCGCGGCAGCCGCGCGTGCAGCAGCGTCAGCCCCAGCCAGCTCCACATCAGAAACGAGCCGAGAAACAATCGGCTGATGCTCCGGTCCTGCGTCGCAAACATCATCGTGAACGTCAGCAGCGCCATCAGCGCCGTCTGCCGCCCGCCCAGCCGCGCCGCGTCCACCCAGTTCAACACGTGAAACCGCGTCGCCAGCCGCACGATCTCCCGCGACGACAACACCATCCCGCCCACCATGCACAGGAAATACGGGATCAGGTTCACGTCCCGGCTCAGCCGCACGAAGGGAACGTGATAGATCACGTGCGCGTAGAACCAAAAAAAGACGCCTACAAACAGCGTCGTCGCTCCAGCGTGAAGATTGGCCAGGCCGCGCGCCCGGGTCGTGATCATGCCCCGCCTTTTTGCCGCCGCCTTTGGCGTCACGCAAGTCGCCGCTCCAGCGCAATCGCCGTTCGACGGCAAAAGATGAATCGTTTTGTGCAACAGAAGAGCAGTCGCGCCGGTCACCCGATGTTATCCTCAACCAAATGTGCCCCGAAATTCTCGACGCCTTGCGCCAGCGACGCGCCTCCCTCCAGCAGCGCTGGGAGACGTTGCTCCGCGTCGAGCCCGTCAACACCCCGCTCGCTCTGCCCGACGCCGTTTCGCGACTGATCCCCGGCACGCTCGACGAGATCTTCCGCCAACTCGAAAAACCCGCGCCCGCTCCGCTCACCCTCCGCGAAGCCCGCCGCATCGGGCTCCCCGTTTGCGGCTGCAATCGCAATCCCTACCTCGCCCATTTCAAAGCCGCGGAACAAGCCCTCCTCGAGGAACTCGTCCTCCTTCAAGCCGCCCAGCCGCCCCACCTCCGCCGCGAACAAGACCTCGCCGAGGTCGTCCGCGTCACCCGCCTGCTCGGCGGCGCCGACATCGAATCCTTCTGCGGCATCTGCGTCCACCGCGCCGAATCACCCCACTGCCGCCACTTCACCTCCGCCCCGTAACGCCGTCCACTCGTCGTCGCGCGGCGTCTCAACTCGCCTCGGCCTGCCCGATCCGCTGCAGCTCCGCTTCCCAAGATCGCGTTTCGATCAAGCGCAGCAACATCGCCAGGCTGCTGTGCTCGAACACGAACGCCACGTCGTTGTCCGCGCCCGGAAAATAACGATACGCCCCCGCCGCTTCGTTGCGCGCGATGCGCCCGACGATCGAATCGCCCCGCAGCACGTGAATCCCGCTCGCCTCGTGGACGATGCGCGTGGACCGATGCTGGTAAGCGGCCGCAACCATGAGGCAAGCTATTGCACGCCAAATGCCAGGAATCGACCCCGATCAGGATCGTCGGAAGATTTTACAGTTCCTTTAACGAAGGGCGCCCCGCCTTCGTCTCGGACCTATTCGACTAGGTCCGTCCGTGCTTGTTTTTCAGATACGCTCTTACCTCCGGCAGTCCGCGCGTGTTGAAAACCTGCTCCTTCGTCAGCCAGCCCTTCCGCGCCACGTTTACGCCCGCGCGCACATACGCCAGCTCGCCGGTCTCGTGCGCGTCCGGATTGATCGACGTCAACAGCCCCCGCTCCGCCGCCTTTCGCCAGTGCTTCCACTCCATGTCGAGCCGCCACGGGCTCGCGTTGATCTCGATGATCACGCCGTTCGCGATCGCCGCATCGATCACCTTTTTCGCATCCACTTTGTAAGGCTCGCGCCGCAACAAAATCCGCCCCGTCAAATGCCCCAGCATCGTCGTCCGCGGATGCTCGATCGCGCGAATGATCCGCGCCGTCATCGTCGCCTCGTCCTGTGAAAACGTGCTGTGCACCGACGCCACCACGTAATCCAGCTTCGCCAGCAGCGCGTCGTCATAGTCCAGCCGCCCGTCCGGCAAAATATCGCACTCCGTCCCGCTGAACACGTGCGTCTTGAACTTCCCGCTCGCATTCAACGCCTCGACTTCCGCGATCTGCGCCGACAACCGCTCCTCCGTCAGCCCTCTCGCCTGCACGCTCGATTTCGAGTGATCCGCGAGCCCGAAATACTCCCAGCCCAGCGCCTCCGCCGCCGCGACCATTTCCTTCAACGTATTCCGTCCATCCGACGCCGTCGTGTGACAATGAAACGTCCCGCGTAAATCCGTCATCTCCACGAATCGCGGCAACTCCCCCTTCTCCGCCGCCTCGATCTCGCCAACACCTTCGCGCAATTCCGGCGGCACAAACGCCAGCCCCAGCGCCCTGAACAATTCCGCCTCGTCCGCCACCACCACCGACTCGTTATTCCCCGCCCGCTTCGGCCCCTTCCGCTTCTTCGCCTCACCGCCACCCGACTCGGAACCGTCCTCCGCCACCGGCGAAAGCCCCCACTCGCTCAAACTCAATCCCCGCGCCAACGCCCGCTGCCGCATCTGCACATTGTGATCCTTCGAGCCCGTGAAGTGATGCAGCGCAAAAACAAACTGCTCCTCCGGCACGATCCGCAGATCCGCCTGCAGCCCCGTCACGAACCGCACGCTCGCCTTCGTCTCCCCGCGCGCCGTCACCTCCTTCACGCCCGCCATGCCGACGAACCAATCCACCACCGGCTCCACGTCCGTCGCCGCCACGATGAAATCCAGATCCCCCACCGTCTCCGCCCCGCGTCGCAAACTCCCCGCCGACTCCGCCCGCTTCACCTGCGGCAGCGCCCGCAATCCTTTCACGATCGTCTCCGACACCGGAAACACCTCCCACCACAAATGCCGCCGGCCATACGCCTCGCGATTCTTGATCCCCGCCAAAATCTTTTCCTGCGTCTTCGCCCCAAACCCCGCCAGCTCCGCCACGCGCCCGTCCTCGCACGCCTTCGTCAGGGTCGCGATGTCCACCACGCCGAGCTTGTCGCCCAGCACCTTGATCTTCTTCGGTCCGAGCCCCGGCACCTGCAACAGCTCGACCATCCCCGGCGGCACCGACGCCTTCAGCTTCTCGTAAAACTCCAGCTTCCCCGTCGTATACAGCTCCGCGATCTTCTGCCCGAGTGCATCGCCGATGCCTTTCACCGTCTTTAACCCGCCCTCCTTCACGAGCCGCTCCAGCTCCGCCTCCTCGAATGATTCCACCACGCGCGCGCCCGTTTGATACGCCCGCACCTTGAACGGATTTTCCGCCTTCAGCTCCAGCAACAGAGCGATCTCGTTCAACACATCCGCGATCTCGTGTTTCGTCACACCCCGTGATCTAAATCGAAATTCCCAAATCGAAACTCGAAAATCTCCTCATGTCGTTCAGCCACACCCGCACCGTTCGCTTCGCCGACACCGACGCCGCCGGCGTCGTCTTCTTCGCCAACTACCTCGCGATCTGTCACGAAGCCTACGAAGAGTCTCTCGCCGCCGCCGGCATCGAACTCCAAACCTTCTTCCAAAACACCGGCGTCGTCATCCCAATTTCGAAGAGCGAAGCCGATTACCTCCGCCCCCTCCGCCCCGGCGACAAACTCCGCATCACCGTCGCCCCCACGCCGCTCTCCGAAAACTCCTTCGCGATCCGCTACGAGATCTTCAAGCAGCAGGGCACCATCGAAAAACTCGCCGCCCGCGTCCGCACCGAACACGTCGCCACCTCCCCCGCCAAACGCGAACGCGTCCCCCTACCGCCCGCCCTCGCCACCTGGCTCGCCACTCCCTGACCCATACTCCGCCTGCCCGCCCTCCGCCGCCTGCGAGCTCCGCGCCGGCTGATGCAGCACGCCCTCTTTGTCGATCCACGGCCGCCGCTTCGCGAGAAAGCGGACCATTCGATCCGCCTCCTCGAGCCATTGCAGCTTCGCTCGAAACGACATCCTCCGCCCCGTCTCGAGGTGAAACACCTCGTGCTCGTCCCATCCTGCCGTTCGAAAATCGTCCGCTTGCGCGTCCATGCTCACAAATTCGCCAGCCTCCTCAGCTTCGCAATATCCTCCAGATCCCGCGGACGCCCCGCCTTCTCCTTCATCGTAATCAACTGCTGCACGCCCACGATCGGCACGAAAACATCTGGCGCGAGTTCCACTCGCACCGCTTTCGCATACTCCTCTTCGAAGTCGAACGGCGGTTCGATGAAAACATCGATGGGCAGGTCGTCTTCTTGAAACAGCGCCATCTGAAAAACGACCATTCCCTTTTCTTTCGCCCACTGTTCCCGGTTTTCTCGTTTCGCGAAGGACTCTGCCGTCACCGGAATCTTCGCCTTGAATCCGAGTTGTTCCAGCGTCCCCACGCCACGCTTCAAATTCTCCTCGTCGAAAGCCATCACGAGATCGAGATCGTTCGTATAACGCACCACCCCATGCGCGATCGCCGCCACTCCGCCCACCACGAGAAACCGCACTCCAGCCTTCTCCAGCGCTCCGAAAACTCGTTCGAACTGAGCCACTCGCATCGGACCCATCTTCCGTTCACGCGTGCGTCCGAGGCAATCGCATTCACACTCCCACCCGCACCAGCTCCGACCGCCTCACCTTCCCCTGCTCGTTCCGCGGCCACTCCGCCACCGCCACAAACCGCTTCGGCCGCTTGAATCCCGCCAGCGCCGCCAGCTCGCGCTCGACCGCACTCCAATCGATCGCCCGCTCCCCGCGCGGATAACAAGCGACCACCGCCGCGCCCCACTCCGCATCCGGCACGCCCACCACCGCCACGTCCTCGAACTGCCCGCTCGCGTGCAACACCGCCTCCACCTCCAGCGGATTTACCTTCTCTCCGCCCGTGATGATCACCGCGTCGCGCCGTCCGTGCACGTGCAGCCGTCCGTTTTCATCGATTTCGCCCCCATCGTTCGTCTCGAATCTCCGCTCCGTCCGCCGCTCCGGCCAGTATCCACGAAACAACGACGCCCCCTCGATCGCGATCGCCCCATCCGCTCCGCACACGATCTTCGCATGCGGCATCGCCGTCCCGCTGCTGCGATCCCCCGCCAAAAATTCCTCCGGCCGCTGCGCCGCAACCATCGCCGCCGTCTCCGTCATTCCATAACTCAGCGCCACCCGCACCCGCGCCTCCGCCGCCGCATCCAACAATTCCTTCCACGCCGGCGCCCCGCCAATCAGCACCACCCGAAACCGCCGCAGCCACTCCGCCGCCTCCTTCGCCGCCAACAGCCGCTGCAATTGCGTCGGCACCAGCGAAAGCACCCACGGCTCGTCCTCGCTCACCACCGGACGCTCCCCGCGCTCCAGCCGCTTCCACTCCCACGCCACGTGCGCGCCTCCCGACACCGCACACCGCACCCGCGCCATCAATCCGCTCACATGAAACGGCGGCAGCACATCCACCGCATTCACTTTCTGAATACCAAAGTGCTCCACGAATCCCCGCGCCGCCGCGCCCAGCGTTCGCTCGTCGTGCCGCGCAAACTTGATCATCCCGCTCGTCCCGCCCGTCGGCACGCACACCCAGCCTTCCTCCGCTCCGTCGTTCGCGCGTAGTTCCCGCAACTTCCGCACCTGCTCCCTCTCCGCCTCGCCCCACCGCGGATCGCACAAAAAGAAAACGCCTTCGCGCTCCTCCGCGACCCCCGTCGCCTCCAACAATTGCCTCAGTTCAGCGCGTTCCACAACGCCTCCACGTCGATCCGCTCCACATCCTCGCGTCGCACAAACGGCGCCGCCGCCGGCCCATCGAAGCGTCCGTCCGCAAACAGCGGCCACACCCCAAACCCCACCGCCCGCCGTTCGCCTTTCCACGCGAACGCCCGCCGCAACGCCGCCCGCGCGCCCACCGCCGTTTCCAGCGCCGACGAAAACACCACCTTCGCCCCCACCTTCTCCAACCGTTCCAAAACCCCGCGCACATCTCCCGCCAGGCCCGACTTCACCACAAACACCCCGCGCCACCCCGCGCCCACCCACCGCTCCACGTCACCGTCGCCCACCAGCGACTCGTCCAACGCGATCTCCACCGGATAATCCTCCGCCAGTCCGCGCAACACATCCTCCGCCCCGCGCGCTTCCCGTGCGATCGGTTGCTCCACAAATTCCACCGGCCGCTCCGCACATCGCTCCAGCCACTTCTCTGCACGTCGCCGATCCCACGCCCCGTTCGCATCCAGCCGCAGCTTCGCGCCCTCCGGCAGCTTCGCACACACGTCGTCGAGCAGCGCCAGCTCGTCCGTTAGATCCCCGACGCCTACCTTCCACTTAAACACCCGAAAACCCGCCTCCGCCTTCGGCCCGATCGCCTCCAGCACCGCCGGCCCCGCCGGCAATAACGCCGCCACCGACAAATATGCCGCACCGTCCTTCGTCTCACTTCCTTCCCGCTCCACGTCCTTCCCATCCCCCGCGCCGGCTTCCTCCATCATCGCCCGCGCCTCCTCCACCGCATTCCGCACACATCCCAACCGCACCGGCAACTCCCTCAAAACCTCTTCCTCCACCCACTCTCCCATTCCCCGCAAAACCGCCTCCGCTTCCTCCGCCGTCTCCGTCCCAAACCACGGCAGCGTCGCCGCCTCGCCGATCCCCACGCGTCCCGCCTCGTCCTCGATCCTCAACCACACGCCTTCGCGCTCCGTCATCACGCCATGCGCCGTCCGCACCGCCACCCGCAACGGCAGCCGATACCTCTTGATCTCCAAACGCAGCTTCACCTCCCCACCCAACCGCCCCCGCCGCCCAAAGAAAAGCCACAATCAAACCTCACCACCCACTCTCCACCTCCCGCCAAACTCCGGGCCATCGCCGCCGTTCACACCCCGTCCGAATTATTCGTCTTCAACGCATCCAAAAACTCCACCGGCGCGAAATCGTCCGTCAGCACCTCCGCCTGATCCACCACCCGCTTCGGCACGTTCGCCCGCTCGCGCCGAATCCGCTCCATGTCGACCAGATCGCGCATCTTCTTGGTCAATTCGTCCGCCGACGGCCATCGCGATTCGTCCGCGATCGACGGCGTGCGATACTTCACCGCCACCGCGATCACATTCCCCCGCCCCGGCGTCTCGAACAGCAGCATCTGCGGAAACACCTTCTGAATCGTCTTCAAATCCGCGTAATACAACTGACTCGTCGCATGTAGGTTCGTCACGAATACACCGCGCTCCTCCAACCTCGCCGCGCACTCCCGATAAAACTCCTCCGTCTTCAGATGCGGCGGCACAAACCCGCCCCGAAACGCATCGAGAATGATCCAGTCCCACTTCTCCCGATTCCGTTTCACAAACATCCGCCCGTCCATCAGCGCCACCGGCGTCTTGTCCGTCGGCCTGAAGCCCATGTGCGTCTGACACAGCTCAAACACCTTCGGGTCCAGCTCCACCGTCTGCAGCAGCGCCTCCGGAAACACTTCCGCAAACGGCCGGTGAAACCCCGCCCCGCCCAGCCCGATCATCAACACCCGCTTCGGCTCCGGCTGAAAAAACAGCGCCGCATACAAACTCCGCGTATACGGCACCACCAGGCGCAGCGGATTCGACAAATCCACCGCTGACTCCAGCGCCTCGTTCCCCCGCGCCCGCGCCCGCAGCTCCACGATGTTTCCGCGCCGCTCGATCGTCAGGCTGTTATAAATCGTGTCGTAGCGCTCGACATAATCGCCCTCCGCCGCGCGCCCCGCGACCGCGACCACGCACCCGCACGCCACCGCCACCATCGCGAATATCCGTTTCATGATTCCTCCGCCCGACGCAGCAGCCGCACCAGAGTTGCCAAACTCACCACCGCCACACCCAACCAGATAAACAGCAGCGTCGACACCCGAAAATTCGGAATAAACACAAACGCCGTCAGCATCACCCCCGCGATATTCCCCAGCGTGCTCACGCCGTAAACCAGCCCCGACGCCTTCCCCGGCGCCGTCCCGCGCGCCGCCAGATACTGCACGCCCTGCGGCCCAAACGCCGACAGCGCCGTCACCGGCAAAAAGAACAGCCCCAAACACGACACCAACAGCGCCACGCTGATGTCCTCGAACGCCACCTCGATAGCCCCCAGCATTCGCCGTCCGAAAAACGCCGTCACCGCCAGCGACACCACCGCCAGCACCGCCATCGCCCACCGCAGCTTCCGCCGCCGCTCCAACGCCGCATTGCTGATACTCCCGCCCACCATCGAACCCACGCTAAACGCCGCTAGGAACGTCGAGATCAGCCACGCCCACACGATGATCGACGAGCCGAAATGCGGATTCAGCAGCCGCGACGCCAGCAATTGAAAACCCATGCTCAAAACCCCGAGCGTCACCACGGTTACATAGAAAACAAGAAGCGCCACGCCCGCCCACCGTGCGCACTCCCTCCGCCCTGTCACCTCCAAACTCCACCCGCCCCCGATGGAGGCGCGCTGCCCTCACCGCACACTTTCCCACCACCTCACCCTTGTCCCCACGCCCACTTCTGCACACACTCCAGCCCCGGCGCGCGCCACTTCGGCGCCGCCTCAATTCCCCTCTTCGCCAACTCGCACAACCACCTCGCAGCACCACCACCATGACCATGATCGCCACCCAAATCCGCCAGAAGGACGCCGCCTTCTACTTCGCCTCCTACTCGCCCGAAAAACTGCTGGAACGTGTCCGCTTCATCAGTCGTTTCTACGACGAAGAGGGCGGCAGCATCCGCGCCGAGGAAGTCCCCGCCGACGACGATGTCGCCCAGTTCATTTCCCGCGTCGAACGCAGCGACTCCGCCTTCCAGCGCGAACTCTCCAAGGCCAAGGTCGCCGCGATCCGCAATTTCTACGAAACCGCCATCTCCCAACCGCCCATCCCCGGCAGCGTCCTGCTCTTCACTCCGCAAAAACTCAATTTCGAGCCGTGGTCCGACGGCAGCGGCGTCGGACGCCTCCAGGAGCCCGCCGAAAAATTCCTCATCATCGACGGCCAGCACCGCCTCGCCGCGCTCCAATTCTACCTCCGCACCCACCCCGAAGAAGCCAAGAACATCCAGGTCCCCTGCGTGATCTTCGACGGCCGCAGCGAGGACTTCGCCACCGAGATGTTCGTCATCATCAACTCCACCCCGACGCGCATCAACAAGAGCCACCTCATCGACCTCTACGAACGCGTCTCCTGGGCCGAACCCGACCGCCGCTTCGCCGCCCACATCACCGAGATGCTCTATCGCGAAAGCGACAGCCCGCTCCGCTACCGCATCAACCGCCTCGGCGGCCGCTCCAAACAGGAAAAATGGATCCTCCAGGCCGAGCTCTACAACGAGGTCCACCGCTGGGTGAAATCCGCCTGGAAGAAAATCGAGTCCGAGGGCACCGACAAACGCAACGCCACCCGCTACTACGAAGTCGTCCGCGATTTCCTCAAAGCCGCCTCCGCCGCCTGGGGCGAGGCGTGGGGAAATTCTGGATACCAAGTCACGAAGCCTGTCGTGCTGAAAGCCATGCTCCGCGTCTGCGCCGATCTCGCCGCCGTCGACGCCGACCCCGCCGAAGACCGCGTCAACCGCTGGACCGCCAAGCTCGCCCCTTGGACCGAGCAATCGCGCGAGTTCCGCAACGACGGCTTCTACGAACGCTTCCCCGCCAAGGGCCAGGTCGAGCGCGTCACCCGCATCCACCGCGAACTCTCCCGCCTCGCCGACATCCCCCTCCGCCCCAAATCCCGCGACTAACCAACTCCCCCGGTAGCGGAACGCGTGAGCGTTTCGCCCTCCCGCCTTTCGTCACTCTTCCCTCACCTCACCGACTTATCCTCCGGCAACCCGAGCTCCTTATACAGCCCCCGCCGCGCATTCTTGTCTCCTTCGAGAATCTTGTGCGCATACGCCGCGACTCTCAACGCATACGCCCGCGGCACCACGATCACACCATCGCCGTCCGCCACGATCACGTCGCCCGGCTTCACCAATGCCCCGCCGACCACCACCGGCCGGTTCACCGACTCCAGTTCATTCCGCCCCGGCCGGATTCCACGCGTCACCGTCCGCGTGTAAATCGGCACTTTCTGCGTCGCGATCTCGTCGCTGTCGCGCGTCCCCGCATTCGTCACCACGCCGACCGCGCCCTTCGATTTCCAGATCATGATATTCGCCGACCCGATCGAGCCCACGTCGGCGTTCACCGCATCTTCGAGCACGATCACCGATCCTTTCCGCAGAATCGGAATGAAGTGCTCCTTCGATTTCTCGTTATACCACTTTCCCGCCCACGCATCGTAATCCGCCTCGTTCATGATCCCCGGCGCCGGTTCCTGCGTCGGCACGAACCGCGCCGTCACCGCGATGCCGATGAAGCGATGGCTGTAATCCTTCGTATCCGTCCACAACGGACGAATCTCGTGATCCATCATCCCACGGCCGAACAAACCGACCGCATCCAACCCGTCCGTCACGTCCGCCACGCGCAGCCCTTCGAACGCCGCCAGGATCTTCGCGTCCTCTTCTTCTGAATACACCTGCGTCGGCATGAAATTCATGCCCGCCCGCAACTCCTCCGGCTTCGGCTCCGCCGCCTGCGCCACGATGACAAACGACCACGCGGCGATCACCGCCGCACCAACCAAACGATTTGGGTATTTCATAGGGGTGCCGCCAACGTTGCCCCGTTCGTCGTCGCCGCCAGCGCAAAATCGCTCCGCGCCTACCGCCACACGTCTGCATTCCCCTCCGCGTTCGCCCCGCTCGCCCCTTCCCATTTGCCACGCGCCCGCCTTCTCCCGCACGCTTCCCGGTTTTCATGTCCTGGATCGTCGCCAGTCTCCTCTCCGCCTTGGTCCTCGGCGGCTACGAACTCAGCACCAAGCACGCCGTCCGCGACAACGCCGTGCTCGTCGTCCTTTTTTTCACCAATCTCTGCAGCGCGCTCGTCTGGCTCGCGCTCATCGCCTTCGACGCCGCCTCGCCCCACACGCTCCCCCCGATCCTCCACGTCCCCGCCCTCACCCCGACGCAGCACCTCCTCATCTTCGCCAAGTCCACCCTCGTCGCCGTCCTCTGGTCCTGTTCCTACTTCGCGGTAAAACACCTTCCCGTCTCCCTCGCCTCACCGATTCGCTCCACCAGCCCGATCTTTACCATCGCCGGCGCCCTCCTCCTTCTCGGCGAACGTCCCACGCTTCTCGAATCCCTCGGCATCGCCATCACGCTCGGCGCGTTCTTCGGCCTCTCCGCCGCCGGCGCCCGCGAGGGCATTCACTTCGGCCGCAATCGCTGGGTCTGGCTCCTCGTTTTCGGCACCCTCCTCAACGGCGTCAGCGCCCTCTACGACAAATACCTCCTCGGTCATCACGGTTTCGACGCCGCCACCGTCCAAGCGTGGTTCTCGATCTATCTCGCCCTTCTCTTCCTCCCGCTCGCCCTCGGTTGGAAGCTCCGCCTCTGGCAGCGCAACGAATTCCACTGGCGCCCGAGCATCATCCTCATGTCGCTCACGCTGCTCGTGGCCGACTTCCTCTACTTCGATGCCCTGCGCAACCCCGACGCCCTCATCTCCGTCGTCTCCAGCTTCCGCCGCGGCAGCACCCTCGTCGCCTTCGCCGGCGGCATCCTTCTTTTCGGCGAACACAACTGGCGCCAAAAACTCCCCGCCGTCCTCGGCGTCCTCACCGGCATCATCCTCACCCTCCTCGGCTGATTCGTCACCCCACGCCCGTCCCCGCTCTTCCCATCAACTCCAGCTTGATCTCGCGACATTCGGCGTGCGCTTCCGCCTCGAATTTTTCCAGGTTGAAACTCGGAAAAATCCCCCGGCTCAGAATCTTCCACTCCCCCGTTTCCGCGATCTGCCGCACCACCCCCGCCCGCTCGCCGCTCCACCCCAGCCGATTCTGCCGACACAAATCGCGCGCGAGCGACACACTCGCCACCAGCACCGCGTCCTCCTTCGCTTCCTCCGGCCCGTCCACCCAGCGCATCACGTTCGCATAGCTCGGCAGCAGCCCGTGTTTCTCCGCGAAATACGCCGCGATCTCGCGCGTCGTGCACCCGAGAAACAGTTTCTCCGCCGCCGCCAGCCCCACATTCTCCCGCTGCGCAAAACTCACGATCGCCTGAAACCCGATCGGATGCAGGTGCACGAGCACCAGCTTCCCGATGTCGTGCAGCAACCCCGCCGCATACGCCCGCGATTCCAAACTCTGAAACTCCAGATACCGGCACACGAACCGTGCCATCCGCGCCACGCCCACCTGAAACATCCAGAAATTCGTCCAACTGCACGGCGGCACGTTCATCGCCCGCGTATCCGCCGTCACGATACCGCTCGCCATCGCCGCCAGCTTGATCTCGCCGATCAACCCCACGCATAACCGCGGATTCTCCACCGGCTCCGGGTCGAGTTCGTCGTTCCGCCGTCGCGCGTTCGCCGCCACCAACAAGTGCGCCGCCAGCCCCGGATCTTTCTCCGCCAAATCCATCAGCGGCGCCAGACTCGACGGATGCCCCGTCGCGGCCATCTGAAACGCGGCCGCCGCCGAATCGATCACCGGACATCCGTTCAACCGGTCGATCTGCTGCTGCAACTGCGCCCTCGTCACCACCGGACACCGTCCCTTCGCCGGCGCATCGAACCACAACGCCCGCTTCGCCGCCCGCTCCTCCTCCGTCCGCTCCTCCTCCGTCACGAAATCCGCCGGCACCAAGTCCTCGTTCAACTGCACCGCTATCAGCTTCGCCGCCGTCGCGAAAAGCGACACCGCCTCGACCACGCCCGCCCAATTCGCCTGCTCCGCTTTCTCCCTCAATACCCCCAGCACCTCCACCGCACCCCACGCGCCCGCCGCCTCCGCCTGCTCGGAAAGTTCCGTTATCCGCCCCAGCAACGCATCCTTCCGCCTCGCCTGCGCCAGCTCGATCAACCGTCCGCCCGTCGCCTCCAGCTCCACCCGCAGCGCGTCCAGCGCCTTCCGCAATCCTTCCGGCGTATAGCCCATCAGTTTGCAAAACGACTTCTCCTCCTCGAAGTGCTGCGCGCGCCACGGATTCGCGACCGCCTTGTTCACCTCCGCCAGGATCTGCGCGTCGAGATACGGCTTCACCAAAAAGTTCTGCACTTTCAACTCCATCGCCCGCCGCACCGAATCCCGGTCGCCCGCGCCCGTGTAGATCACCACCGGCATCAACTTCAACAAACAGTCGTCCCGCAACCGCTGCACCAGCGCCAGTCCGCTTTCCTTCTCCAGCTTCAGCTCCAGAAAAATCAGATCCACCGCCAGCGTCCGCTGCACAAACTCCCACGCTTCCGCCACGCTCCCCACCGCCGCAAACCGGTGCCCGCCGCGCGCCAGCACACCCTTCATCGCTTTTCGCGCGACGTCGGCAGGATCGATGAGGAGGACATTGGCCATGCGAATGGAGCAATCAGCACGAACCCGGATCGCGCCGGGACCGGCGCGACCCATCCTCTTAATCGGCTCAAACGCCCACTTCTGAACGCCCGCGCGCGTCCTACGCGTCAGTTTCCGCGCAACGCCTCCACCGGCTCGATGTTTGCAGCACGTCGCGACGGCAGAAAACACGCCAGCATCGCCACCGTGCTCAATACGCCCGCCGTTCCCGCCAGCACGGCGACATTCGTCGGACTCACCCCGAACAACAATCCTTTCATCGCCCGCCCCGCCCCCCATGCGCCCAACAGACCCAACGGCAACGCGATCAACAACAGCTTCACGCCCAACCCTAGAAACTGCGCCATGATCTGCTCGGGCAACGCCCCCAACGCCATGCGCACGCCGATCTCGCGCTGCCGCTGCGCGACCGCATACGCCAGCACGCCATAGATTCCCACCGCCGCCAGCACGAGCGCCACCCCCGCGAAAATGCCGGCGAGGATCAGCGGCACTTTCCGCTCCGCCACGCTTTGGTCCACGCGCTCGGTCATCGTCATCAACTGGTCCACCGCCATCTCCGGATCCACCCGCAACACCGCCGCCCGCACCGCCGGTCCCGCCGCTTCCGCCGCCTGCTCCGTGCGCACCACCACGGTGAATCCCAATCCCGCATAGTCTCGATAGGGAAAATACACCGCGCCATTCCCGCGATCGTCCGCGAGGTCCGCCTGTTTCACGGCGCCCACCACTCCCACGATCGTATAAAGCTTCCGCTCCGAGTCCGTCGGCGGCGAATCCGACAACCTCCGCCCGAGCGCGCTCTCGCCCGGCCAGTAACGCCGCGCCACATGCTCGTCGATCACGCACACTTTCGTTTCCGCCCGCGAATCCGCCGTGGTCAAAAAACGCCCTTCCCGCAACGTCAGCCCCAGCGCCTCGAAGTAATCCGCCGCCACCCCGCTCGTGAAATGCGCCTGCAGCGACTCTCCCGCCGGCGGCTGATAGCCTTCGATCCAGATCGCGTTGTTGCTGTTGTGACCCGTGAACGGCACGCCCGTGCTGACGCCCACCGACTTCACCCCCGGCAACGCCCCGAGTTCGGTCGTGAGCTTTTCGACAAACGCCAGCCGCTGTTCCTCCTTCTGATAATTGGCCCACGGCAGCGCGATCGATCCCGTCAGCACATTCGTCGGCCGGAATCCCGGATCCACCGCCAGCACCCGCGAAAACGTCATCCCCAACAACCCCGTCGCCGCCAGCAGCACGAACGCCAGCGCGATCTGCGCCACGATCAACGCATGCCGCACGCGATGCACCGCGCGCGTCGTCGTTCCGCCGCGCGACTCCACCGACAACGCCGCCGTCAGACTCCCGTGCAACGTGTGCCACACCACCGGCACGGCGAGCACCAGCCCCACCGCCACCGACGCCGCCAACGCCACGCCCGCCACGGTCAAATTGATTCCGCCTTCCAACGGCACCGGCAGCCGGTCCGCCGCCAGCACTTGAATGCCGCGATACGCCGCCGCGCCCAACCCGAGTCCGATCGCACCGCCCACCAGCGACAGCAGCATCGTTTCCGTCATCAGCGTGCGCACGAGCTGCCCGCGGCTCGCCCCCAGCGCCTGCCGCACGCAAAACTCCTTCACCCGCGCCGTCGCACGCACGAGGAGGAGATTCGCCAGGTTCACGAGTCCGATCAGCAGCAGGAAAAACACGCCCGCCTGCAACAACAGCAGCGCCGGACGCAGTTGCGCCACGTAGTCGCGCCGCAGGTCGTGCACTTTCGTCGTGAAACCCGCCTCCGCCACCATCGCCGCGAACGGATCCTCCGCCTTCGTCCGCTCGTTCAGCGCATCCACCTGCGCCTGCGCGATCGCGATCGTCGCCCCTGGTTTCAACCGCGCGATCATGCCCGCGTTGTTCGCATGCCGCCGGTCCGCCTTCCGGTCGTCGTCGCTGAAACACAGCGGAAGCCACAGGCGCGGCTTGCGCGAGAGGTAGTGAAACTCCGGAGACATCACGCCGACCACCGTGTGCGGTGTCGTGTTGATCCGGATCGTCTTTCCCACGATCGCCGGATCCGCCCCGAACCGCTGGCGCCACAACGCATCGCTCAACACCACCACTTCATGTTTTCCATAAAAACCCTCCTCCTCGGTGAACGTCCGCCCCATCTCCGCCTGCACGCCGAGAACCGCAAAGAACGACGGCGTCACGTTCATCGCATCCACCCGCTCCGGCGCGCCCGCCTCGCCGATCGTCACACTCGCCCCGCGCATCGCCGCCGCCTCCGTCAGCGCCTCCATGCCCTCACGGCGCTCCAGATAGTGCGGCGCCGACGTCCCCGCCCGTTCCACGCCCGCCTTCGGATACGCATTCGCGATCAACACGAGTTGGTCCGGATCGCGAAACGGCAGCGGCTGCAGCAGCACGCCGTGCACGACCGCGAAAATCGCCACGTTCGCCGCCAGACAGAACGCGACGATCGCCAGGACCGTCAGCGAAAACCCTTTCTCGTGAGCGAGCGCCCGGAAGGACTGCCGAACCTCGCGACCCATCGTATCCAGTAGATGCATGCGTCCTCCAAAACTCCGCATCGCCGCGAAAGTTTCAGAATCTCCGCATTCCGTCGTTCGTCCTCTCGAACGAAGCCCACTTCCGCCAATGGCTGGTATTACCTCCCCTTGTCTCTCTCGCCTTCACGCCCCCCACGTTTGACGCCTCTCCCGGAACCCTTTCCCCTCAACCTCATGTCGCCCCGCCCCGTTTTCGCCTTCCTGGCGTTTTGCGGACTTGTCTGCGCCGCCATCTCTTCCGAGAGCACCGCCCTCGTTCCCTCCAGTTATCCGTTTCAAAACCCCGACCTTCCCGCCGAACAACGCATCGACGACCTCATCGCGCGCCTGACGCTCGAGGAGAAGATCGACTGCATGGCATGGAGCGCCTCCGTCCCGCGCCTCGGCGTCAAAGGTTCGCGCCACATCGAGGGTTACCACGGCGTCGCCCAAGGTGGTCCAAGCAACTGGGGCCGCCGCAATCCCACCGCCACCACGCAGTTTCCCCAAGCTTACGGTCTCGGCTCCACCTGGGACCCCGAACTCCTCCGCCGTGTCGCCGCCCAGCAGGCCGAGGAGGCCCGCTATTTGTATCAAAGTCCAAAATACGACCGCGCCGGCATCATTGTCCGCGCGCCCAACGCCGATCTCGCGCGCGACCCGCGCTGGGGTCGCACCGAGGAGGTCTTCGGCGAGGATCCGTTTCACGTCGGCACCCTCGCCACCGCCTTCGCCCGCGGCCTCCAAGGCGATGACCCGCGCTACCTCAAGACCGCCTCCCTCTTGAAACACTTCCTCGCCAACAGCAACGAGGACGGTCGCTTTCACACGTCCTCCGATTTCAGCGATCGCCTCTGGCGCGAGTATTACGCCAAGCCTTTCGAAATGGCGATCGTCCAGGGCCGCGCGCCCGCTTTGATGGCCGCCTACAACGCCGTCAACGGCACCCCCGCCCACGTCCACCCGATGCTCCGCGACATCGTCATGCGCGAATGGGTCCTCGACGGCATCATCTGCACCGACGGCGGCGGCCTCCGCCTCCTCGTCGACGAACACAAGGCCTTCCCCGACCTCGCCACCGCCGCCGCCGCCTGCGTCAAGGCCGGCATCAATCATTTTCTCGACCGCCACAAGGAAGCCGTCACCGAGGCCGTCCAGCGCGGCTTGCTCACCGAGGCCGAACTCGACACCGCTCTCCGCGGCGTCTTCCGCGTCTCGCTCCGACTCGGCCTCCTCGATCCCGACGACCGCGTGCCGTATTCAAAAATTGGACGCACCGACGATCCCGAGCCTTGGAATCGTCCGGAAACCCGCGCCTTCGTCCGTCAGGTCACGCAAAAATCCATCGTCCTGCTCAAAAACTCCGCCGGTCTCCTCCCGCTCGACCGCGCCAAGTTCAAGAAGATCGCCCTCGTCGGTCCGCTCGTGAACACCGTTCACCTAGACTGGTATTCCGGCACCCCGCCCTACGCCATCCAACCGTGGCTCGGTTTCGAAAACGTCGCCGGCGAATCCTCCATCAAATGGTTGGCCAACATGAGCGACGCCGCCGTCGAGCTCGCCCGCACCACCGACGCCGCCGTCGTCATCGTGGGCAACGACCCCATCAGCGAAGGCGGCTGGGAGCTCGTCCGTTCGCCCAGCGAGGGCAAGGAAGGCATCGATCGCAAAGACGTCGTCCTCCAACCCGATCAGGAGAACTTCATCCGCCGCGTTCACGCCGCCAATCCCAATACGATCGTCGTTCTCGTCTCGAATTTCCCCTACGCACTCCCTTGGGCGGCCGAAAACGTTTCCGCGATCCTCCACCTGACGCACGCCAGCCAGGAACTCGGCAACGCCCTCGCCGACGTCGTCTTCGGCCAGGTGAACCCCGGCGGCAAGCTCGCCCAGACTTGGCCCAAGTCCGTCGACCAGCTCCCTCCGATGCTCGACTACGACATCACCAAGGGTCGCACTTACATGTATTTCACCGGCGAGCCCCAATACCCCTTCGGCTACGGCCTCAGCTACACCACCTTCGAGCTCTCCAATCTCCAGACCAGCTCCTCCTCGCTGCGCTCCGATTCCCGCCTCCAGATTTCCGTCGATGTCAGGAACACCGGCCCCCGCGAAGGCGACGAGGTCGTCCAACTCTACGTCCGCTACCCCGACTCCGAGGTCCCGCGCCCGCTCAAACAGCTCCGCGGCTTCCAACGCGTCACCGTTCCCGCCGGTGAAACCAAAACCGTCACGATCCCGCTCGCCGCCGCAGACCTCGCCTACTGGTCTCCCAAGCAACACGCCTGGGTCGTCGAACCCGGCCGCGTCGAGCTCCTTGTCGGCACCTCCTCCGCCGACGCCGACCTCAAACTTCGCTGGTCGGTGAACGTCTCGCCCTGACCTCTCGTGTGCCGCCTACCGCCCGCGCTCCCGAAACGATCGCGGGCTCACACCAAACGTGCGGCTGAAGAGACGGGAAAAATAAAACGGATTCTCGTAGCCCACCTCCGCCGCGACCGCGGAGATTTTCAGCGTCGTCGTCTCCAACAGCGCGCAGGCACGCTGCATCCGCTGCCGAATCTGGTAACGGTGCGGCGGGCAACCCCACCGCGCACGAAACATCGCCGCCAAATGCCCCGGCGAACATCCCGCGCCAGCCGCCAGCTTTTCCAACGGCAGCGCCCGCGCCGGATCGCGGCGCAATTCTCGCGCGATCGTTTCGATCGGGTCCTCCGCGCGGGAATCGCGCGGTGACGACGCCCGGGGCGCAACCTCCATCAACCAGCACGCGCACGCGAGCGAGACGCGCACCTCCGCGGCGCCGTGCTCCACGGTTTGCCACAACGCCTCGAAGGCCGCCTGCGCCCGCTCGACGTCGCCCGCCTTCCATCGCCAACGCCGCCCCGCACGCGTGAGCCGCTGCTCCCACGCTTTCAACTGCGTGCCATCGAGGTGCGTCCACGCGATCGTCCACGGACGCTCGGGATGCGAACCGTAGGCGTGCGGCTTGCGGCAATCGATCCAAGTCGCTTCCCCCGCGCGCAGCGCCCGACGCTGCCCTCGCGTCTCGACCCACCCTTCGCCGGTCAGGCAAAGCAGCACCAGCGGTTCCAGCCCGCCGGGCCGGCGGACGGCGTGATTCGCGGCGCGTTCAAAACAACCGAGCCGCGTCGGAATCAGATTCCCGGCGAGCGCGTCGCGCCGCGCGCGGGTCAACTCGCGCAGTGTGCGCACCCGGTGACGCTGGCCCGGCGGATCGTTCACCAGCAAACGCACCTTTGCCTGCGTTTTGTGCATGTTTTTCCGGGTTGGCTGCATGGATGATCGTTCGGAAAACTGTCATCGTTGCGTGCATGTCCCAAGCCCAAACTCCCGTCCGGGTTCGGCGCGACACGGTCACGCTCCCCACCTACCGGCCGCAGCCACCGAGCCGCCACCCCATGTTTCTCGAGAAACGCGTCTATCAGGGCGGCAGCGGGCGCGTGTATCCGCTGCCGTTCTACGATCGAATCGCCGAAACGTCCGAGCCACACGCATGGGACGCCATTCATCTGGAAAACGAATACCTCTACGTCCTGATCCTGCCTGAGCTGGGTGGACGCATCCACGCCATCCGCGACAAGACCAACGGCTACGACGCCATCTACCGCCAGGACGTCATCAAGCCCGCGCTCGTCGGCCTCGCCGGGCCGTGGGCGAGCGGCGGCATCGAATTCAACTGGCCCCAGCATCATCGTCCCGCGACGTTCATGCCGGTCTCCGTCGCGATCGAACACGACGATGACGGCTCGATCACCGTCTGGTGCGGTGACCACGATCCACTTTCCCGCTTGCGCGGCTTGCACGGTGTGTGTCTGCGCCCCGGCCGTTCCGTAGTGGAAATCAAGGTCCGCGCCTACAACCGCACGCCGGACGTCCAAACCTTTCTCTGGTGGGCCAACGCCGCCACCCGCGTGCACGAGCACTACGAGTCGTTCTTTCCGCCGGACGTCACATTCGTCGCCGACCACGCGAAGCGCGCGATGAGCACCTACCCGCTTTGTGAGGGCGGCTACTATGGTGTCGACTACGCCGCCCGCGCCCGCCGCGGAGTTCCGCCGCAGGAGATGCCGCGACGTTATCGGCCACCGGCCGGAGTCGCGCCGAACAATCTTGCGTGGTATGCCAACATTCCCGTGCCGACGTCCTACATGTGCCTCGGCTCGCGCGAGGATTTCTTCGGCGGCTACGACCACCGCGCCGGGGCGGGCTTGCTCCACGTGGCCAACCACCACATCGCGCCGGGCAAGAAGCAGTGGACGTGGGGGAATCACGATTTTGGATACGCGTGGGATCGCAATCTCACCGACCCCGATGCGAACGGCGAACACGCGCCCTACATCGAGCTCATGGCGGGGGTCTACACCGACAACCAGCCCGACTTCTCCTTCCTGCAGCCGGGTGAAACAAAAACCTGGACGCAATACTGGTATCCCTTCCGCGAGATCGGCCCCGCGCGCCACGCGAATGCGGAGGCCGCCGTGAGCCTGTCGATCGAAGGACGCCGCGTTCGCGTAGGCATCGCCGTCACCCGGCACCGCCCGCGCACCACCGTGACGCTGTTCGCCCGCGGGCGGAAAATCGGCCGATGGCAGGAAGACCTCGCGCCCGATCGTCCGGTGATCGTCCACGCGCCGCTTCCCCGCTCCGCGACGCTTGCTCAGCTCTCGGTTGTCGCGCTCGACGAAAACGGCCGCGAACTGCTGCGCCACACGGAGCAACCGCGCAAACCCGCCCCCCTGCCCACGCCCGCCTCCGAACCGGCCGCACCGGAGCAGGTTCCAAGCAACGACGAGCTCTACCTGATCGGCGTTCATCTCGAGCAATATCGCCACGCCACGCGCATGCCGGAGCTTTACTGGCGCGAGGCGCTGCGGCGCGACCCCGGCGACGCGCGTTGTCACCTCGCCCTCGGTCGATGGCACCTGCGCCGCGGCGAATTCAACGACGCCGAGCGCCACCTGCGGGCCAGCATCGACCGCCTCACGCGCCGCAATCCCAACCCGCCCGACGGCGAACCGTTCTACCAACTGGGCCTCTGCCTGCGTCATCTGCAGCGCGACGAGGAAGCCTACGACGCGCTCTACAAAGCGACGTGGAATCAAGCCTGGGCAAGCGCCGCCCACCACGCGCTCGCCGAAATCGACGCGACCCGCCAACGCTGGCAGGAGGTCCGCCATCACCTCGAGCGCGCCCTGCGACTCGACGCCGACAACCTTCGCGCCCGCGCGCTCCTGGCGATCGCGCTCCGCCATCTCGGGGAAAACGAAAACGCCGAAGCCGCGCTGCGCGCCAACCACGCGCTCGATCCGCTCGATCCATGGACGCAGTATCTCCGCGGCGAACCGTTTCCCGGCGACACGCAGGCCCGGCTCGATGTCGCGCACGACTTCGCGCGCGCCGGTTTGCTGATGAAAGCGATCGCCCTGCTCGAAGCTGCGACACCCGAACCCGGCTCCGGCACGGCTCCGCTGGTCGCCTACACGCTCGCTTGGTTGTATTCACAACTCGGCGATGCCCGCGCCGCCCGCCGCCATCGTCGTATCGCAGCCCGCGCGCCGCTCGACTATTGTTTCCCCGCCCGCTTGGAGGAAATCGCCGTTCTCCAAGCCGCAATCGCCGCCGAGCCGCGCGATCCGCGCGCGCCCTACTACCTGGGAAATCTGCTCTACGATCGCCGCCGCCATCGCGAAGCGATCCGGCTGTGGGAAAAGTCCGCGCGGCTCGACCCGCATTGCTCGATCGTCTGGCGCAATCTCGGCATCGGCTACTTCAACATCCACCGCGCGCCGGCCCGCGCCCGCACCGCCTACGAACGCGCCGTGCGGGCCGATCCGAACGATCCGCGGCTGCGCTACGAACGCGACCAACTGTGGAAACGGCTCGGCGTCGCACCGTCCGCACGCCTCCGCGCCCTCGAAACGCGACCCGACCTGATCGCAGAGCGTGACGACCTCTCGGTCGAATACTGCGCGCTGCTCAACCTCGCCAGCCGGCACGCTGACGCTCTCGCGCTGATGGAGTCGCGCCGTTTTCAACCTTGGGAAGGCGGCGAGGGTCAGGTGCTCGCGCAATACACCTTCGCGCGACTCGGTCTCGGACGAGCGGCATTGCGGAAAGGCGACGCCGCCCGGGCGCGCACGCATTTCGAGGCGGCGCTGCAACCGCCGGAAAACCTGGGCGAGGTCCGACATCTCCTCGCCAATCCCAGTCCGATTCATCTCGCCGCGGGCGACGCCTGCGCAGCGCTCGGCGATCGCGCTTCGGCGCGCCGGCATTGGAAACAGGCGGCGGAGTTCCGCGGCGATTTCCAAGGCATGAAGGAGCGCGTGTTTTCGGAGTCCACGTTCGCCAGCGCGCTGGCGTGGCGGCGGCTCGGACACGACGATCGCGCCAATCGCCTCCTCCGCGAGTTGCGTCGCTTCGCGCGCGAACTGGCCGCGCAGCCGGCGGGTATCGACTATTTCGCCACCTCGCTGCCCACGATGCTCCTTTTCGAAGACGACCTCTCTGCGCGTCAGCGCACGACGGCGCTGTTCCTCGAAGCACAGGCGTGCCTCGGATTGGGCGAACGCGCCGCCGCGCGCCGTCTCCTGCGTCAGGTGCTGAAACGCGACGCCAGCCACGCGCTGGCGCACGAACTGGGGGAATCCGACAACGAATAGTGCGGTGCTTTGGCACCGCACCGAAGAGACGCTTGGTGCGCGCTCGGGCTCAGCCGGCGGCGCGTTCCAGCGGCGTCGGCTCGGTGCCGCCTGACGCGGCCTTGTTCTCCTCGACCCAGCGCACGCAGAACTGCACGAGCTGCGTCGCATTCGCGAGGTTGAGCTTGCGCTTGATGTGCACGCGGTGCGTCTCGACCGTTTTGATGCTGAGGAAAAGTTTCGCGGCGATCTCGCGCGTCGGCAGTCCGTCGCCGATGAGGTTCACGATCTCGAGTTCGCGATCGCTGAGACTCGCGACCGGCGAATCCGCCGATCCGTCATCCGTGCCGTCGACAAATCGGTTCAACATCTGCGTGGCCACGCGTTCGCTGACAAAAAGTTGTCCGGTGCGCGCCCGGCGAATCGCGTCGAGCACGCGGCTCGTCACGTCCTGTTTCATCACATAGGCGCGCGCGCCGGCCTTGAGCACGCGCAGCGCATAGACGGATTCGTCATACATCGAGACGACGACGACATCGATGCCGGGATCGAACGCCTTGATGTTCTTGATGAGCTCGATGCCGGAGTTCCCCTTGAGCGAGATGTCGGCGATGACGACATCGGGGCGGATTTTCATGATTTCGGCTGTCGCCGTGGCGGCGTCGGCGGCTTCACCGCAGACTTCCATGTCTGATTCCGCATTGATCATGGCGCGGAGCCCCATCCGCATCAGCGGATGATCGTCGACGACATAGATGCGGGACTTGACCGCAACGGGGGCCTGACCGACGGGGCCGTTCGAATATACCCGAACGACCGAACCTGGCTTGGCGCTCTTGGCGCTGGAGTTGGTAGCTAGTTTCACGAGTTTGAAGGGACGGGGGGACCGGCGCGCGCATGGACCCGTTTACCAGCATCTTGTTCACGCAAAACCCCCGCCACCCGTAAGATTCAACTCCGGCGGGCGGGTGCGTTGCGACATGAACAGCGATGGGTCAGTAGGCGGTTCTAGGCGGCAGGAAAATTTGGCGCACCGTGGCAAAGAGGATCTGCAGATCCAGCAGCAGCGTCCAACGGCGGATATAAAACATGTCGTAGCCGATGCGCTTGTGCAGCAGGGACACCTCCGAGATCTCGCCCCGGAATCCTTTGCTCTGGGCGAGACCCGTGATGCCCGGCTTCACGAAATGCCGCGTATAATACGAGCTGACCACCTTCGCGAACTGCTCGTCGTGCTCCAGCAAATGCGGACGCGGTCCACTCACGCTCATGTCGCCGAGCAGGACGTTGATGAACTGCGGCACCTCGTCCAAGCTGCTGCGCCGGAGGAATCGACCAAACGGATAGACACGCGAATCGTGCCGCTGCGCCTGCTTCGCCATCGCTTCCTCGGAGCCTTTGACGTGCATCGTGCGGAATTTGTAGATGAGAAACTTCCGGCGATTCAGCCCCGAACGGAACTGCCGGTGAAAGACCGGACCCGGCGATTGCAGCCGCTGCATCACCGCCACCGTCAACACGAGTGGCGGCAGCACGAAGAGCACGACAGGCAGCGAGACCACGATGTCGAGCGCCCGTTTGAGCGCACGATTGGCGGGATTCTCCAGCGGTTCCGACATCAACGTCACGAACGTGTAATCGCCGTCATTCTCCATCCGGAGCGGCATGCCGCCAAAATAATGCCGGCTGTTCGAATAGAACCGCACGCGGCAGCCGGCGTCCTCGACGCACCGTGCGATCTCGCGCGCGTGCTGCGGCGTGTGCGCCAGTTGCGACACCACCACCTGCGAGATGTCGTGCTCGACGAGCACGCGTCGGAGTTCCGCGAGCGATCCGAGACGCGGCAGCGTGCCGCGGGCATCGCCCTGCCCGACCCAACCGACCACCTGGATGCCGAGGTGCTCCCGGGAACGAATCCACTCCGCCAGATCTTCGATGTCATCCTTCGGCGCAACCAACACGGTGCGCATCACGGACTGATGGAAGAAATTCCGGATGATGAGGCGCGGATAATAGCGGTTCGCGACCACCAGCACCAGGGCCATGATCGCGATGTAGCTCGAGAGAAAGAGCCGTGAGACGTCCGTGTCTTTCGTGACGAACGCGATTGTGAACAACACCGCGATGATGCGCACCAGTTGCTGGCGCGCCATGCGCGCCGCCTCGATCCACCCCAGGTTGCCCAGCCGGCTTTGATAGCCTCTCAGGCCGTAGGTGATCCACAGCGTGCTCGCGAGCACGCCGAGAAGATAAAGCGATACGTTTGCCGACTGCGCGAACTTCACCCACCCGAGCCGTTCGATCAGCGCGATCCAGCCGGCGTATACCACCGCGGAGGTTACCACGATCGCGGCGCCGTGCAGGCAGCGCAGTCCTTCCTGACGATCTTTCACCATAGGTGTGTTTTCCCTCTCATTTGTGAACGGCGGTCCGACACCACGAGCATACCGTCAGTTCGCAATCAGCCTATTGTATCAGGGCCTGCTTCGAACGTCGGCACCTCCACCCAGATCCCCATAAGGAAATCCCTGATCGACGGCGCAGAACCGGGGAACGCACTTGCCTCGCCTCCGCGTGGATCGAGCCTCGCTTTCGACGCGTTACTTGTCGCGTCCGCCGCCATGAACTCACTCGAGACGATTTCCCGCCTTGGCTGGTATTGCCTCCGCACTCAGCCGCGCCGCGAGTTCGTGGCCGCGCTCAATCTCCGCCGACGCGTCGGCGTCGATGTATTCGCACCTCGCATACGCGTGCGGCGCCGCGCGCGCAGCGGCGTCGTCAGCGCGCTCGCCGAGGCGCTCTTTCCCGGCTACCTCTTCGCGCGCTTCGAGTATCCGCGGCAGTTCCGCCACGTCGTGAGCACGACCGGCGTGACGAGCGTCGTGAGCTTCGGCTCCCAGCCGCCCGTCGTCGCCGATCACGTGATCGAATTCCTGCGCGCGCATGTCCGCCTCGCGGAAAGCGAACAGGGCCAGCCGATTTTCACCGAGGGCACGTGGGTCCGCATCGTCGGAGGCTGCTTCCGTGACGTGGAAGGTCGCGTGCTCTCGTTCGACGCGCACACCGATCGCGTGCGCGTTTTGCTCAGCCTGCTTGGACGGGACGTGCAGGTTAGCGTCATGGCCCGACAGCTCGTCGCCTTGCCGCAGGACAACGGCGTGCAGCGGGCCGCTCCCGTCGTGCTGCAAAACGTTGCGGCACCACTTGCCCGATAATCGGTCCAACAGCCGGTGACACTCCCCTCCATCGGGAGAAATTGCTCGTTCGGTTCGCTCCTCCCGGAGCGCGCTCGGGCGGCAGCTTGTCAGGAACAGGCGATTCGGTGGGCGTCCAGCTCGCTTCGCCCAACTCAACCCATAACGCATGAAAGTCTCCCAACTCGTCTTGCTGTCGTCCGCCGCCACCGTGCTGACGTCCAGCTTGCTCGGCTTCGCCGAGTTCGCCCGCGGCGAAGTCCTCCTCTCCACGACCGGTCGTGCGATGTATGACTCGCGCGTTTTCGGCGGATTGAATCCCGCCGATGACTATATCTTCACGCTCGAGCCGCGCCTGATCTACCGCCGCGAAGCCGGTCAGCTCAAACTCAACAGCGACGCCGGGCTCCGGATCAACCGCTACAACGATTTCCAAGAGCTCGATTCGGAGGACTTCTTCACGTCGGTGCGCTTCAGCCTGCCGCCCGAAGCCTCCGCCATCGCTTCCGGCACGTTCGAGACGAGCTACGACGAACGGACCGACGTGAACTACGACGTCAACGCCCGCATGCGGGAGAAGACCTTCCTCTCGCGGCTCAACACCCTCTTTCCCACCGGCCTGAAAACCAGCCTCGCGTTCGGCGGCTCCTACCGGAAGGAAGACCGTCAGCACTTCAACGATCGCGAGACCTGGGAAGGCACCGCCGCCTTCCGCTACACCGACTTCCTGGGCGGAACCACCTTCGAAGCCCGCTATCGCCGGCTCGACGTCGAATCGACCGGTGTAAACGCCATCGGCGTTCCGCTCGATCAGAAGAGCGACATCTACTCCGTCTCGCTTTCCCGCCCCCTCTACCACGAGGTGCGCGGCTCCATCAGCTACGGTTACCGCGTGCTGCATCGTTCGCGCGCCGAGGTGATGGGACTGGAGGGACGCGCCGCCGGTTCGATTATCGCGGTCAACATCGAAGGCCCCTTCATTCCTTCCACCCGTTTTCCCAAGGTCGATAGCTCGCTCTCCTTCGGCTACCAGGAGGCCGAGACGCCCGGCATCGCCGACACCGGTGGCAGCCGCTTCTTCGGCGCCGCGCGTCTCGGCTGGCACGTGCGGGAGCGCACGCAGTTGTTCCTTCAGGCCCGGCGCGCCCTGGAACTCACGATCGACGATCTGACGATCGAAACGACGTCCGCCGAAATCGGCATCACTCAGGCCGTCGGCAACTTCACCTCGCTCAACGCCTCGATCGGCTACGAGGAGCGCGATTATCGAACCACCCCGCGCAGCGACGAAGCGTTCACCGCTCACGCCGCCGCCAACTACCGCATCACCCAGGCATGGTCCGCTTCCGCCAACTACCGTCTGCGGGCGACCGATTCGAACTCACCGATCGCCGACTACGAGCGGCACGTCGTCTGGGTCGCCGCCACTTACACGTTCTGATCCACGCGCCATGACCTCCCGCTTCCTTGTCTTTTCCTTGCTGGCCTCGCTGGCCTTCGCGCAAGTGCCGCCCGCCGGCGTGCCTTCCAACATGGGCACACCGCCGCCGCCCGAGAACAACACCGATCCGTCCTACCGCCTCGTTCCCGGCGACTCGGTTTCGGTCAACGTTTACGCCGAACCCGACATGTCCGCGGCCCAGCGCCTCGATTCGCAAGGCATTCTCCGCCTCCCGATGATCGGCGAGGTGAAGCTCGGCGGTCTCACCGTGCGCGAGGCCGAAATGGAACTCGAAAATCTCTACCGCTCGCGCGAGCTGCTGAAGGCGCCGCTCGTGTCGCTCTCCGTCAGCACCTACGCCATCCGGGAGGTTTCGGTCCTCGGCGCCGTGCGCTCGCCGGGAAACTTTCAATTCCCGAAGGAGACAACCAGTTTGGATATCGTTGATTTGATCACCCGTCTTGGCGGATTTACCCCGACCGCCAAATCGGACGCGGTGAGCGTCATTCGCCGCAAACCCGACGGAAAGGAAGAGGTCACTACCGTCGATGTGGAACGGATGATTTCAGGGCGGAAGCGCGGGGAAGCCGGTCGCCGCGAATTCGCTGTGTTTCCCGGAGACCGCATTTGGGTTCCCGAGCGACTTTTCTAACCGCGCTTCAACCTTCCGCCTACATCACCATGCCTTCCACTAAAAAAGCCGCTCCGCCGGCACCCGCCGTTCGTATCACGGCCCGCGACGTCCTGCAGATGTTTCAGGAACGTTGGCTGATCGGCCTCCTCGCCGGCGCCGCCGCGGCCGTCGCTTTCGTCGCGCTCCAGCCGACCAAGGATCCCGTCTATTACAGCGAGGTCAGCCTGCTGTTCGAATCGCGCAAGGATCGCGTCCTGAACATTCAGGAGGTCGTCGAGACCGGCGTGCGCAACGCCACCGAGCTCAACATCCACGCCGAACAACTGCGCAGTCAGACGTTCTTCGACTACGTGCTCACCTCCTTCAACCGCGAGGAAACCGAGCGCATCCAGCGGCCGTATCGCGATCTCGAGAATCCCGACAAGCCCGTCCCCAGTCTCGCCGAAATCATCCGGCCGAATCTCACGATCCATCCGCGCCGCAACACGACCATCATCGTCATCGGCGTCACGAATCGTAATCCCGAGGCCGCCGCGCTCATCGCGAATCGCTTCGCCCGACGCTACATCGACTACAATCTCGACCGCGCCAACAGCGGCACGAACTCCGCCATCATCTTCCTCCGCAATCAAGCCGAGGAACTTCGCGCGCAGGTCGAAGCCGTCGAAGCCTCCCTTCAGGAATATCGCGCCAAACACAACGTCGCCGCTCTCGGCGAAAACCAGAACGTCGTCCTCCAGAAGGTCGGCACCGTCGGCACCGCGCTCGTGCAGGCGCAGATGGAGCAGGTCGAAATGCGCTCCGTCCTCGACAAGATCGAGGAGTATCGCCGCGACGGGAAAGACCTTCACGAAATCCCGCAGATCGGCGGCTTCGGCCAGGTCAGTTCCCTCCGCTCGCGCCTCTCCGAGCTGAACGCCCAGCGCCTTCTCCTCTCCGAGAAATACCTGCGACTTCATCCGCGGATGATCCAAAACGAACTCGAGATGAACGAAACGCAGCGCCTCCTCAACGAGGCCACGGCGATGGCGATCGCCAATCTCGAAACTCGCCTCCGCATCGCCGCGCAGCACGAGGTCCGTCTCCGCAAGGAGCTCGAGCAGGCCGAGGCCATGGCTCACCAGCTCGACAAGACTTCCGTCGATTACCGCTTCCTCGAACAGGACGCCGCCACGAAGCGCGCCACTTACTCCCGCGTCGTCGATCGTCTCAACGAGGCGTCCGTCGCGAGCCAGATGGAAAACACCAACATCAAGATCTTCGATCCCGCCTACGTCCCCGGCGCCGCGGTCGGCGACGGCGTCGCCGGCATCGCGATGAAAGCCAGCCTGCTCGGCGTCGGCTTGTTCGTGTTCGTTCCCCTCGCCTTCGGTTTCTTCGACACCCGCATCAAGACCGTCTCCCACGTCGAGGATTCGCTCGGCGCCGTCCTTCTCGGCGCCGTGAAATCGATCGACGGTCTCGGCGAGATCGAGCGCGCCCACGTGTATCGACTTCACAAGGACGACGGCCTCACCGAAGCCTATCGCGGCATCTACAGCTCGATCGACATCCACTCCACCGAGGCCTTTCCGAAGGCGATCATCAGCACGAGCAGCATGCCCGGCGACGGCAAGAGTCTCACCGCGAGCAATCTCGCCGCCGTCTTCGCCGCCCACGGCCGCCGCACGCTTCTCGTCGACTGCGATCTCCGCCGCCCCGTGCTCCACCGCTACTTCGGCGTCGATGTGAGCAATGGCTGGATTCAGTGCCTCAACCCCGCCGCGGCGGTCGACGGCAAGTTGCCCGAAGCGCCCACGATCGCGTTCAGCGAGAATCTCGACCTGCTGCCGTCCGGCGGCGTCGCGAAGAATCCGACCGAAACGCTCGAGCGCTTCGTCACCTCCGGCATGCTCAAGCGCCTGCTCGAGCGCTACGATCTCGTCCTCCTCGACACGCCGCCCGTCGCGGTCTTCCCGGATGCGCTGTTGCTCTCGCGCTACTGCAAGGAGCTGATCTACGTCTGCAAATTCGGCTCGGTGCGTCTCAACAATGTGCGCAAGACGCTCGGCAAGCTCCACGAAACCGGCGTCAAGGTTCTCGGCCTCATCATCAATCAGATGCCCGAGTCGCGCTTCCGCGCCTGCGGTTACCAGGGCTACGGCGCGTATGGACGGGAGTATTACCAAGCTTACGCCAAGACGAGCGCCGCTCATTGAGAATCGCGGTCCCCCTCCCGCGCTCCTCCTTTGAACCGAATCGCCTCCGATCGATGGCCGAAGCTTTGCGAACGTTCGCGGGCCTCACGCTGCTCACCGCGCTCGCGGTCGCGCCGTTGTATTTCGGCGCGACACGACTCCTGCCGTTTCAAACGCTGCTCGCCCTCGCCGGCGCCGGCGGAGTGGCGTGGATGTTGAGCGCGGCGGGCGGAACGGCGTGGACGCTCCCCCCTTGGCCGGCCACGCTCGCCGTCGCGCTCATTCTGGTGTCGGCACTCGCATGGGCGCTTTTCCTCGCCGCACCGGAAATGCCGGCGTTCACCCGCGGACACTTCGCGCGCATCGTTTCCCGTTGGCCGAATAGCGTCGTGCCAAAGAGCTTTCCGCTGCTGCTCACGTGGGCCTTCGTTAGCGTGATTGCTTTTCTCGCGTTCTGCGACTTCGCCCGCGACGCCTCGTGGCGGCGGTCGATCCTGTGGACGATGCTCATCACCGGCGCCGTCGTCGCCATCGTGGGCCTGATCCAAAACGCGACCCGCGCGCGCGGCATCTACTGGCTCTCCGGCCACCGCATGCCCGGCGCGTTTTTCGGTCCCTTTTTTCACCACACATCCGCCGGCGCCTATTTGAACACCGTCTGGCCGCTCGGCTTTTCGCTCGCGCTTCTCGGCATCCAGCGCCGCACCGCCTCGAGACTCGGCATCGGACTCGCGCTCGCGTGCAGCGCCGTGATTCTCGCCGCGCACTCGGGCCACGTTTCCCGGCTTCCGCAGGTCATCGCGGTCGTCGTGCTGATCGGCTTCTCCGGCTGGTGCGGGCTCTGGCGCGTTTTCGGCCATGTTCGCGGCCTTCGTCCCGCGCTCGGAGGTATCGTCATCGTCTTCGCGCTCACCATCGCCGCCTTCGGCGCCACCCGCGTCGATGAAATTAAATCCCGCTGGAGTCTGCTCTCATGGGATAAGCTCACCGGCCAAGGCGCGTTCGTCGCTCCTCCGCCGGAACCCGAATGGCGCGGCTTGATGCGCGACGATTTGTTCGTCCCGTCCGACCACAGCGGCTATCCGCTCGGCGACCGCGGCGCCGCTTACACCGCCGCACTGCACGCAATCGCGGATCGTCCGTGGTTCGGCTGGGGGCCCGGCGGTTGGACCGCCGCGGCTGCGCATCACTCGAACGATCCTTTTATCCGCACGTTCTTCCTGATCGTTCAATTCACCCACCAGGATCTGCTCCAGGGTTTTGTCGAGTGGGGTCTCATCGGCGGCACGGGTTGGGCCTTCCTGCTCGGCGGTGCGGTGTTCGCCGCCGTGGCACGCGTTCGCACCTCGCCGCACCTCGACTACCTCGGTGCCGGCGCCGCCGCGGCGCTCGCCGCGGTCCTTTTGCAGTCGTTGATCGATTTCCCGCTGCAGATTCCCGCCCTTCTTTTCAACGCCCTCGGCCTCGCTGCGGTGGCTTGGACGGTTCCCGCATCAGGGAAACTCCCGGTCCTTTTCGCTGACTCTGTAGTCTCAACCAATGAGTGTGCTCAATCCCACTGACGAAATCGTCATTCGTCCAAACCAGTCCTGGCTGCACATCGACTGGCGCGGCATTGTTCAATACAAGGATCTCGTCTTCTTGATGGTCCGACGCGACTTCATCGCGCGCTACAAGCAGACGATTCTCGGGCCCGCGTGGTTCATGATCAACCCGGTGCTCACGTCATTGATGTTCACGCTCGTCTTCAGCCGCGTGCTCGGCGTTTCGACCAGCGGCATTCCTCCCGTGCTCTTCTACCTCTCGGGGATGCTCGCGTGGTCCTACTTCTCCAATCTTCTCAGCACCACGAGCCACGCGCTGCTGCACAACGCCGCGCTCTTCGGCAAAGTCTACTTCCCGCGCCTCATCGTCCCGCTCGCGATGTCGATCTCGAGCTGCATCGCGATCGCGATCCAGCTCTGCACCTTCCTCGCCGTCCTCGGCTACTACATCGCCACCGACCGCGTGCAGGTGCCGGTCTCGCAGGTGCTGTTCGCCCTCGCCTGCCTGCCGCTGATCATTGTCCACACCGCCCTCCTTTCCGTTGGCGTCGGCCTCACGCTCGCCTCGATCACGGCCAAGTATCGGGATTTCCAACACCTCACCGGCTTCATGATCCAGCTCTGGATGTATGCCACGCCGGTGATCTTCCCGTTCAGCCGCATCCTCGAAAAATTTCCCAACGCCTCCTGGATCGCCGCCCTCAATCCCATGGCCGCGATCGTCGAGAACGTTCGCTCCCTTTTCTTCGGTTCCCCCGCCATGCCCCTGCCCTATGTGGCGCTTTCGATCTGCGTCGCGATCGCTCTGTTCTTCTTCGGTGTGCTGAGTTTCCAGCGCACCGCCCGGACGTTCATCGACACGGTCTAATCCTCGGCACCCGACTTACCGAAGCTCATGTCCCATCCGACCATCTCCATCCGCAACGTTTCGAAAAGATACCGCCTCGGCGTCGTCGGCATGACCACGCTGCGCGACGAGCTCCAGCGCCGCTGGGCCCAGTTCCGCGGCAACGACCTCGCGCTTGGCGACAAAAAGCGCCCCGGCGCCGGCACCGAATTCTGGGCGCTGCGCGACGTCTCCTTCGATGTGCAACAGGGCGAAGTCGTCGGTCTCATCGGTCGCAACGGCGCCGGCAAAAGCACCCTTCTCAAGATCCTCAGTCGCATCACCGAACCGACCAAAGGCGAGATCCGCATCCGCGGCCGCGTCGCGAGTCTGCTCGAGGTCGGCACCGGCTTCCACCCGGAGCTCAGCGGCCGGGAAAACATCTTTCTCAACGGCGCCGTGCTCGGCATGTCCAAGACCGAGATCGCCCGGAAGTTCGACGAGATCGTCGAATTCTCCGAGATCGGAAAGTTCATCGACACGCCGGTGAAGCGCTACTCGAGCGGCATGTATGTCCGCCTCGCCTTCGCCGTCGCCGCGCATCTCGAACCCGAAATTCTCATCGTCGACGAGGTTCTCGCCGTCGGCGACGTCGCGTTCCAGCGCAAGTGCCTCGGCAAGGTCCGCGAGATCTCCCGCGGCCAGCACCGCACCGTGCTTTTCGTCAGCCACAACATGAACGCCGTCGAAAACATCTGCACGCGGGGCGTCATGCTGAAGCAGGGCCAGCTCGTGCGCGAGGGCACCGACGTCCGCGACATCGTCCGGCACTACATCGCCGAACACAAGATCGCGACGACCACCCCGTCCTGGCAGAACGACGACAACTCCTACGAAAACGAACACTTCCGGGTCGACCGCTTCTACCTCACCGACGCGCGCGGCGAACCCATCACTCACGCGGTCGCCAACGATTCGCCGGTCACCGTGAACATCGAGGGCGAGGTCCTTAAGCCCGATTCGAATCTGCAAATTGGATACGGCCTGTTCACGAACGACATGGACCTGCTGTATCTCAGCACGAATCTCGACCAACCCGAGGCCAACTGGGTCGAACTCACCCGCGGCTCCGTGCGCCTCTCCTCGAAGATTCCCGCCCGTCTCCTCAACGAGGGCGAATATCGCGTCGGCCTTTACCTCAGCCTCTATCGCCGCCGCTGGATCTGCGAACCGGGCGTCAAAGGCCCGACGCTCGGCTTCGAAATTCGGGGCGGTCTCAGCGATTCGCCCTGCCTCGTCGTCCGGCGCCCCGGCCATCTCAGCCCCGTGCTCGAATGGCAGGTTCGCTCCGGCGTCGAGCTGCTCGCCTGAGTTTTTCCTTCGTTTCCGTTCTCCCGCTTCCCTCCCGCCGTGGCCGCCTGCGCCGCCGTCGCTCTTTTCGTCTACAATCGTCCCGACCATACGCGTCGGACGCTGGAGGCGCTCGCCCGTAATCGTCTCATCGCCAACACGCCGCTCTACGTGTTCGCCGACGGACCAAAGCCCGGCGCCTCGACCGCCGACCGGGAGCGCATCGCCGCCACGCGTGCGCTGGTTTGTAGCGAGCCTTGGTCAAAGCAGGTCACGCTCATCGAGGCGTCGGAAAATCGCGGCCTCGCCGCCTCCATTCTCGCCGGCATCCGCCACGTGCTTGAAGAACACGACCGCGTCATCGTTCTCGAGGACGACATCGTCACGTCCCCCGGATTCCTCGAGTTCATGAATCAGGGCCTCGAGCTCTACGCCAACGAGCCGCGCGTCATGCATCTCTCCGGCTACATGTATCCGCTGGGGCTGCGAAGCCCCGGCACGGTGTTTCTCCGCATCCTTTCGTGCTGGGGCTGGGCGACGTGGAAGCGAGCGTGGCAGCACTACGACGACAACATCGAAACTCACCTCGCGCGCCTCGACACGCCCCACCGTATCCGAAAGTTCAATATCGAAGGCCACGCCGATTTTCATCGCCAGCTCCTCGACAATCGCTCCGGCCGCATCCGCTCCTGGGCCGTGCGCTGGTATGCCTCCTGGCTCGCCCGGGACGGTCTCACACTCTTCCCCACCCAATCGCTTGTTCGCAACATCGGCCACGACGGCACCGGCGTGCACTGCCACGCCGACGCCCGCTTCGACACCCCGCTCGCCGAATCCGTCCCCGTCCGACGGATACCGCTGCGCGAGAACATCTCCATCCGCTGGCGGATCAACGAATTCTACCGCTCGGGCCGCGGCGACCGCTCCTTCCCGCGCATCTGGTTCAACAGCCGCCTCGTGCTTCCGCTGCGACGACGGCTCGCGCTCTGATCACCATGTCGTTTTCCCGCTTCATCCCTTCCGCGGCTCGCACCGCTTTGCGCGATGCGGGCAATCGTCTGCGCTTTCGCGGCATCGCGCTCGGATCCGGCACTTACGTTCAAGGCCCCGTCTCCCTTGCCCGCGGCTTCGTCACCGGACGCCACTGCGCGATCCTTCGCGGCGCGCAAGTCCTGCGAAAAACCCGGCTCGGCGACCGCTGCGTCCTCGGCCATCGCACGCGCGTCGGCAATTCCACCCTTGGCGCCCATTGCACGCTCGAACCCGAGGTCGAGCTCTTCAACTCCACCCTCGCCGATCACATCGAACTACAACGCCACGCCTCGGCCACCGACACCCGCATCGATCGCTTCTCCTACGTCGGACGTCGCGCCTATCTGAACCTCGTTTCCGTCGGCGCTTTTTCTTCCATCGGCCCTGCCGTTCTCGCCGGTCTCGGAGACCACCCGAGCGATCTCGGCAGCACGTCGCCCGCGATGTATTCCACCCGCGGTCAATGCGGCGGCAGCTTTGCCAGCGTCGACTGCTTTCCCGAGCGCCGCCCGATCGTCATCGGCAACGACGTCTGGATCGGCGCCCGCGCCTTCATCCGCGACGGCGTCTCGATCGGCGACGGCGCCATTGTCGCCGCCGGGGCCATCGTCACGCGCGATGTGCCGCCGTATGCTATCGTGGGCGGCACACCCGCGAAACTCATCCGCTTCCGTTACTCCGAGGACGTCATCGCCCGCCTGCTCGCAACCGCTTGGTGGTCCTGGCCCGACGATCGCCTTCGCGAGGCGCAGCCCCTCCTCGCTTCGCGCAACATCGGCGCGTTCCTCGATTGGGCCGAAACCTGCGCCGCCTCCGTTCCGGCCGCCGCTCTTCCATGAACTCGTCCGTTCAACTCAGTGTCGTGCTCCCCGTCTTCAACGCGGAGCGCTATATCGCCGCCGCCCTCCGCAGCGTGCTCGCACAGTCGTTCACCGCGTTCGAACTCATCGTGGTCGACGACGGTTCCACCGATCGTTCCGCCGAGATCATCCGTCGTTTCGCCGCCCGCGACGCCCGCGTCCGCCATATCCGTCGTCCGAATACCGGCATCGTCGGCGCCCTCAACGACGGCCTCGCCGCCGCCCAGGGCTCGCTGATCGCCCGCATGGACGCCGACGACTTCGCTCTGCTGCAACGCTTCGAGCGTCAGGTGGAATACTTCGCCGCCCACCCCGAGTGCGTCGGCCTCGGCACTGCCGTCGATTTCATCGACGCGCACGGCGCCCGTGTCATGGCCTGCCCGCGTCCGCTTTCCCACGAGGAAATCGAAGCCGGCCTCCTCCGCGGCGACGGCGGCATGATCATCCATCCTTCCGCGATGTTTCGCCGCAACGCCGTGTATTCGATCGGCGGTTACCGTCGCAAAGCCCAATACGTCGAGGATCTCGACATCTACCTCCGTCTCGCTCGCGTCGGCCGCCTCGCGAATCTCCCGGACACGCTGCTGCAATACCGGATTCACCCGACCAGCATCAATTTCACCAAGAACGAGAACCGCTACCGCACCAAACTCGGTGTCATGGCCGACGCCTTTCGCGAACGCGGCCTGCCGTTCCAGGAAAACGACATTCCCGACCGCAGCCGCGCCTGGGGCACGCCTGCGCACCGCTACCGCGAATGGGCCGCCACCGCCCTCCAGTTCGGCAATCGCAGTGTCGCCGTGCGTCACGGCTTCGCCGCCTGCCGGCTGGAGCCTTGGAACCGTCAATCGTGGAAGAGCCTCCGCTATGCGCTGACCGCGCCGCTCCGCCGCGCGAACGCCGAATCGCCTCCCCAACCCACCGCCACCGCCGCCTGAGATGTCGACGCTCCTGTATATCGGCCAGAATCCCACCGTCGGAACCGGCAGCCCGATCATCGTGCTGCGCCACCTGCAACGTTTCGCCGCCGACGGTTGGAAAATTTCCGTCCTCGGCGAATACGGCGGAAACTACGATCTCTGTCGCCAGGCCGGTTGGAACGTCGTGCATCTCTGCCACCGCAAGTGGTGGTGGCCTCCTTACCGCCAGCAGTCGAACAGCCTGCGCTGGCTCCGCCTCCGCCTGCTCGCCCTCGACGCCGCCAACTCGCTTTCCCGGCCCGACGTGGTGCTGAGCTACCTCGCCGCGCATTCCGATTTCTCCACCCAACTCGCCGCACACGTTTCGCAAGTCACCGGCGCCCCGCTGCACGTGCTCGTGCACGACGACGCCACCGCCTTCCCCCACGCGCGCGGCCGCGAGGCGCAGTTGCGTCGCCTGCACGAATCCATCCTTGCCGGCGCCGATACGTGCTGGTTCGTCTCGCCCGAACTCGCCGACTGCTTCCCCTCCACCGCCCCCCGCCGGCGTATCCTTTATCCGATACCGGAAGGCTGGGATCGGCCCGCGCAATGGCGCGAGAACTTCAGTCGGTCTCCAGAAATCTACTACGCGGGTCACGTCTGGAACGAACAACTTCCCGTGCTCGCCCGGATCGGCCGGACCGCCCGGCGCTCCGGCGCACGTCTCGTGATCATGGCGCGCGAGTCCATCGCGCTGCGTGCTTTGTGCGACACCGAGCCGATTCACTATCGCGCGCCGTTCCCCACCAACCGGGAGGCGCTCGCCCACCTCGCGACCGACGCCGCGGGCGCCATCGTCTCCTACGCCGACAAAATTTCCGCCATGCCGTGGTCCGCCACGAGTTTCCCGAGCAAGCTCGTCGAATACTGCCACCTCGGTCTCCCGATTGCGATCGTCGCGCCTCCCGATAGCGCCGTCGCCCGCTGGGCCGCCCGTGTGCGTTTTCCCTCCTGCTTCGCGCCTTCCGACACCGACGCGCTCGACCGCTGGTGCCGGCAACTGCGCGATCCCTCCGCCTGGCGGGAATTCGCCGCCGCTTCCCTCCGCCTGGCTCGAACCGAGTTCGATCCGGAAAACATTCAGGCTCAGCTCGCCACCGCGTGTCTCGACGGCACAGAACGCCGCGCCGCGTGACAAAGCAGCAAGCTGCCGATCGCTCATGTCTCCGTCCTCTCCTCGTCGCATCATCCTCGTCGGTTGCGGTGCCGTTGCGCGCCAGTTCTACGTGCCCGCCCTGAGGGTGTTGCAGAACGCCGGCCTCGCCCGGCTCGTGGCGATCGTCGATCCCTCGGTCAACGCCCGCGAAACCGTCGCGCGCACCTTCCCCCGCGCCGGTCAGGCCGCTTCGCTCGAACAAACGACCGCGCCCACCGGCACGCTCGTGGTCGTCGCGTCGCCGCCGGGTTTTCACGCCGCGCAAACCATCGCCGCTTTCGAGCGCGGCTGGCACGTGCTCTGCGAAAAACCCATGGCATCCTCCGCCGCGGAAGCCGCCGGGATGGTCGCGGCCGCCAAGCGTCACGAACGCCTGCTCGCCGTCGGCCTCTACAAACGCTTCTTCCCCGCAAGCCGCTACATCCGCTCGCTCTGCCGCGACTGGCTCCTCGGTCCGCTCGTCAGCTTCTCGATTCGCGAGGGCGGCCCGTTCCGCTGGCCCGCCGGTCCCTCCTTTTTCGACCGCTCGCAAACCCCCGGCGGAGTGCTGCTCGACATCGGTGTTCACGTGCTCGACTTGCTCGGCTGGTGGCTCGGCCCGCCGTCCGACATCAAATACGCCGACGACGCGATGGGCGGCCTCGAAACCAACGCCTTCCTCCGTCTCGGCTACGGTCCTGGCGTCGAGGGCAACATTCATCTCAGCCGCGACTGGGGCACCGCGCAGCGCTACCGTTTCGTGTTCGAACGCGGCACCGTCACGTGGAAGGTCAACGACGCCAACGGTCTCACCGTCGAACTAGCCGGCGCGCCCGCCGCGGTCCAAGGCACGTTGGTCGCGCCGCATCAGGATCTCCCGCTCCTCGCCGAACCGCGCGCCCTCGAAACCAACGCGCAGTGCTTCGTTCTCCAACTGGTCAACGTCATCGCCGCGATCGACGGCCAGGAGGAACTCCTCGTGCCCGGTGAACAGGGACAGGAATCCCTCCGCCTGATCGAACACTGCTACGCGAACCGCACGTTGATCGAACAACCTTGGCTTACCTCCGAGGAAGCCGCCCACGCTCAGGAGCTCAGCGCCGGCATCCCCGCCCTTTCATGAAAATCGGAATCATCGGCGCCAGCGGCTTCATCGGCACCCGCCTGATCGAACATTTCCAACTCCGCGGCGGCCCCGCGATCGCTGCGATCGTGCGTCGTCCTTCGAGTCTCGCGCTGCCCAAGCGTTTCGCGATCGAGACGCATCTCGCCGACGCACTCGACATCGATGCGATGGCGCGCGCGTTCAGCGGTTGCACCGCGATCATTCACACCGCCATCGGCGATCCCGGACAAATCGAACGCATGCCCGCCGCATTGTGCCTCGCCGCCAGCGACGCCGGCGTGCGCCGCCTCATCTATCTCAGCAGCGCTTCCGTCCACGGTCAGAACCCGCCGCCTGGCACCGACGAATCGTCGACGCTCTCCGTCGATCACGCGATGGAATACAACAGCGCCAAGGTCCGCGCCGAACACAAGTTCTTCGCCGAATGCGAGCGCCATGGCCTCGTCGGTTTCGCTCTCCGTCCGGGCGTCGTCTACGGCCCGCGCTCCCGCTGGATCGCCGATCTCGCGACCGATCTCATCGACGGCCGCGCGTGGCTCTACGACGGCGGACGGGGCATCTGCAACGGCATCTATATCGACAATCTCGTCGCCGCCATCGTCGCCTGCCTGCACGCGCCCGACGAAGCCGCCGGAGCCTATCTCGTCGGCGACAACGAAACGATCACCTGGGAACAATTCTACCGCGCCGCCGCCCTTCAACTCGATGTGCCGTGGACTTCGATTCACCAGGTCACGCGCCTTCCGAGTTTTCACCGCTCATGGAAGGACCGCGCCGGCCGCGCCGCCGCGCATCCGTTCGTGCAACGTCTTCTTCCGCTCGTCCCCTATAAACTGAAGCGCAGCGCGAAAGCCGTGCTCGCCGCCGCTTCCCCGAGTCCGCGCAACGACTCTTGGTCGCTGCCGTCCGCGCCCCGCCCGCGCATCACGCAGGAGATGGCTTTGCTGCAGCAATGCGCCTGGAAGTTTCCCCACACGCGCGCCGAGCAGCAGCTCGATTACCGTCCGCCCGTCACCTTCCTCGAAGGCATCGACCGCAGCTTCGCCTGGTGGCGCTTCGCGCAGGGCGACGTCTCCTTCGCCGCATGAAGATCAGCGTTCTCATTCCCGCGTATCATGCCGGCCCTTTCATCGCCACCGCGTTGGAAAGCGTCCGCGCGCAATCGCATCAGGACTGGGAGATCGTCGTCGTCGAAGACGGCTCCAATGACGACACCGGGCGCATCGTTCGCGACTTCGCCGCCTCGGTCGCGCAACCCGTCCGCTACGAAAATCTCGGGCGCAACTTCGGCGTCAGCGTCGTGCGCAATCGCCTCCTCGATCTCGCCACCGGCGACGCCGTCGCGTTCCTCGATGCCGACGACACGTGGGAACCTGCCCATCTTCTCCTCGCCGTCGGCGCCATCACGCTCGGCGCCGATCTCGTCGTCGCCGGCGTGCGCACCATCGACCTCACGCGCAACGCCGTCCTCGAAACCATCTCGCCGCCCGCCGCACTCGTGCGCGATCCCGTGCTGAGCCTGTTCCGCGAAAGCGTGATCGTCACCAGCTCCGCGGTGATTCTCCGCCGCGGCGTCGCGCACCGCGCGGGTCACTTCGATCCGAATCTCCGCATCGGCGAAGACCGCGACTACTGGCTTCGCTGCGCGCTCGCCGGCGCCAAGTTTCACGTCACGCGCGGCTATACCTGCAATTACTCGAAACACCCCGCGAGTTCGATGTCGCGCACCGTGCTCGTCGCGCAGCACAACACCCGCTTCTACGAAAAATACCGCGCGCTCGCCGCCGTGCCCGCGCGCGTTCGCCGGCATCTCCTCGCTCAAAGCCTGCTCTCGCTCGGGCGTCTGCTGCGCTCGCAGGACCGTCAAAGCAGCGCGCGCTGCCTCTGGCGTGCGTTGCAGTGCGAACCTTTCAACCCGCGTATTCTCGCGCACCTCGCCGTCACGCGTCTGCACGGCAAGGCCGCCGCCTGAGGGGCATGTCGCTCGCCTTCTTCATCCTCGCTCACAAAAACGCTCGCCAGATCGAGCGCCTTTTTCAGGCCGTCTACCGGCCCGAGGATGTGATTGTCCTGCATTTCGACCGCCGCGCCCCGTCGTCGCTCCACCGCCTTGGCGGCGAGCTCGCCCGCCGCCACGAGAACGTCCACGTGCTCCCGTCGCGCGCGATCCTTTGGGGCGGTTATCGCATGGCCGCCACCCAGATCGCCGGAATGGACCTCGCCCTGCGCGCCAGTCCGTCGTGGCACCACTTCATCAATCTCACCGGCCAGGATTTCCCGATCAAACCCATCGCCGATCTCGACGCTCACCTCGCCGCGCAGCCCGACGCCAACTACGTCAGTTGGTTCGATCCGGTCTACAAACCGCTCTGGAACAACGCCCGCGAACGCCTGAGCCGTTACTACTTGGAATGGCCTTGGCTCGAACGCCTCCTGCGCGTCCCCGGTTTGGGGCGTCGTCTGCGCAAGCTCCTCGGCTGGAAGAACCGCCTGCCTCACATTCCTGCTTACGAGCGCACCTGGCCCGACTTCCACTACTATGGCGGTGCCAACCACGTGATCCTCAGCCGCGCCGGCTGTAACTACATGGTGTCGAACCCCGAAGCCCGGCGCATCACCCGCTGGCTCGCCCACTCGGCTCACGCCAACGAGATTGTTTTCCAGACCGTCCTGCTCAACAGCCCGCTGGCTCGCACCGTCGTCAACGGCCACTTGCGCGAGATCGACTTTCCACCGCACACCCCTCATCCGCGCACGTTCCGCGCGTCCGATTTCGACCGCCTCGTCGCGAGCCGGAACTTCTTCGCCCGCAAATTCGACGAATCCGTCGATTCCGCCATCCTCGACCGCCTCGCCACGCATATCGGGGCCGTCGCCGCAAATCGCTACTCTCCAGCGCACTCCTGACCGGATTCGCTGTCCATGCCGCGCCCACTTTGGGCGCTCCACTTCTCACGTCGCGATGAAGCCACCGCTGATCAGTATCTGCATTCCGGCCTACAATGCCGAACGCTACCTGCCCGCCACCCTCGAGTCGGTGCGGACCCAGCGTTTTTCCGATTGGGAGCTCATCGTCACCGAAGACGGCTCGCACGACTCGACCGAAGACATTGTGCGCGAATTCGCGCGGACCGTCTCGCAACCCGTCCGCTACGATCGCCACGCGCAAAACCTCGGCCTTCCCGCCACCCGCAACACCGGCATCGCCTCCGCGCGCGGCGAATGGATTGCCCTGCTCGACTCCGACGATGTCTGGACCGCCGGCCATCTCGAATCCGTCGCCGAGTTGATGCATCAAACCTCCGCGGAATTCATTCACGCCGGCTCCGTGCTTTTCGACAGCGACACCGGCCGCGAACTCTCCGTCCGCGCGCCGTCGCCGCAAATGATCGCCGATTTTCCCAAAAGCCTCTTCGACGGCTCCTACATCATCCAGCCGTCATCGGTCGTGATGCGCCGGGAGTTGTGGGAGGATGTCGGCGGTTTCGATCCCACGTTCCGCTACGTCGAGGATCGCGAGATGTGGATCCGTTGCGCGCGCTCCGGCGCCCGCTTCGCCTACACCGGACTCAACACCTGCCTCTACCGCAAGCACGCCAACGCTCTCTCGCGTCACGGCGTCGCCATGGCGCTCGCGAGCGCCCGCGTTTACGAGAAGAACATCGATTGGGACGCCGTCCCGAGCCAGCAGCGCCGCCTCCAGGCCGCCGAAGCCTGGAAGGCCGCCGGTCGGATCGCCCTGCGCGAAGATCCCGCGTCCGCGCGCGGATTCTTCACCCGCGCGCTTCGCCATCAGGCGTTCGCCCCGTCGACGTTCGGCTACTGGCTCGCCGCCGTCGTGTTGAACTATACCCGCGGAAAGGCCGCATGAGGTCCGCCGTCTGCACTCTTTTCGAGGGCAACTACCACTACGGCGTCGGCGCCCTCATCAATTCCCTTCACGCCAGCGGCTTCTCTGGCCCGATCGTGTGCGGGCATCGCGGCCCCGAGCCGGCCTGGGCCGATGCCGCCCGTCGCCTCACCAGCGGCATCGAGGTGCAATTCGTCCCCGTCGCACCCGATCTCCACTTCACGCACTTCAAACCATTCTTCATGCGCGAGTGCTGGCGGCGTCACGCGCCCGACGCCGCGCAGTTGTATTACTTCGATCCCGACATCGTCGTGAAAGCGCCGTGGTCGACTTTCGACCGCTGGGCTGCCGACGGCATCGCGCTGTGCGAAGACGTCAACAACTACATGCCCGCACGGCACCCGCAGCGGCTCGCGTGGTCGGACTTCCTCGCCGCCCGGCAACTTTCCACCGTCCGACCGCTCGACCGCTACTACAACGCCGGCTTCGTCGGACTCCCACGTTCTTTCGAATCCTTGCTCGAAGCCTGGTCGCAGATCATCCACTTCGCCGCCGCAGAAATCGGGTCGCTCGACACCATCAAAGTCGATCGTCCCACCGCTCTCTTCCACACGCCCGACCAGGATGCGTTGAACATGGCGCTCATGGTCACCGACTTTCCGGTCAACGGCGTCGGCCCCGAAGGCATGGATTTCGCCACGGGCGGACATCTCATGTCGCACGCCATCGGCGGTCGCAAACCATGGCGCGGCGGTTTTCTGAAGGACGCCCTTCACGGCAAACCGCCGGGCACCGCCCAGAAAGCCTTCTTCCGCTTCGCCGAAAAACCGTTGCGCCTTTTCAGCGCCGGCGAACTCGCCCGGCTCCGTCTCTCCCTTTCCTCCGGCGCGCTGCTCGGTCGCATCTATCGCCGCGCCTGAGCACGACCGTCTTTTCGCTGCCTCGTGAAACTCGTCTTCCTCTGCTCCTCTCTCGCTCCCGGACGCGATGGCGTTGGCGACTACGTTCGCCAGCTCGCCGCCGCCTGCACGAGTCTCGGACACGTCTGCCTGCTCGTCGCGTTGCACGATCGTCATCTTTCGTCGTCCACCGCCCTGATTCGCGGCACCGACGAGATCCGCCTCTCCGCCGCGCTCACTTGGGCCAAACGCGAGAAACTTCTCCACGAACTTCTGAGCCACTTTGATCCACATTGGATCAGTTGGCAGATGGTTCCGTATGGCTTCGACCCGCGGGGAATTCTTCCCGCCGGTGTCTATCGCCTCGCCGCCGCCGCGCGCCGCTGGCCCAACCACGTGATGCTGCACGAGCTCTGGCTCGGTCTCTCGCGATCCGACCGTCTTCGCCCTCGGCTCATCGGCGCGCTGCAGCGCCGCAAGCTCCTCCTTTTTCTCCGCCGCCTCCGTCCGGCGAGTCTTCACACGACCAATCCCGCCTACCAACTCGCGTTGGCCCACCACGGCTGGCCCGCGGAGCTGCTGCCGCTCTTCGGCAACATGCCCGTCCTCCCGGTCAAACCCTACCTCGCGCGCGCCGAACTCGCCAATCTCATCGGCGCCTCGCTTCCGCCCGAGCCGCGTTGGGTGGGCGCGATCTTCGGCACGATTCATCCGCAGTGGAAACCGGAGCCCACACTCGCGTTTCTCCGTTCCGCCTCGATCGAGAGCCGCCGCCCGATCTGCCTCATCGCCTTCGGTCGCGTCGGCGCGCACGGCGACCGCCTCCTCGAACAACTCGCCCGCGAAAAAAACGGCGTGCGCATCTTCTCCCTCGGCCCGCAGCCGCCCGACCGCATCTCTCGACTGATCCGCGCCTCCGATTTCGGTATCGCCACGCATCCGTGGGCGTTGATCGAAAAAAGCGGCACCACCGCCACGCTGCTCGAACACGGCCTGCCCGTGCTTGTGCCGCGCGACGACTGGCATCCGCGCCACGGCTCGATCGCCCACGCCCCGCGCGATCCGCTGCTCCGGCGTCTCCACGACCTCGCGCCCGCCGAGTTCCCCAAATGGCTCGGCCAGCGCCGCGAGCCCGCCGCGCTGCTGCCGAGTCTCGCAAATCAGTTTCTCGCCCAACTCGACGCTCCCGCCACCGGCGGCGCTCTCGTCGCATGAAGATTCTCTTCTACGCTCCCCAAATGGCCGCGTTCGGCGGCATGGAACGCCACGTGTGCGACCTCGCCGGCGTTCTCGCGACGCGCGGCCACGCCGTGACGTTGCTCACCACCAGCAACTCGCTCGGCCCCGAACTTCGTTCCCCGCTCCTCTCCGCCGGCGTCTCGCTGCGCGAACTCGCGCGCAGTCGCGGCGCCGCCGGCAAAGTGACCAAAGGCCTCTGGCTTCTGCGCGAATCGCTCCGCCGCGAACCGCAGGCGTGGGATCTCATCTACACCAACGGCCAAAGCGCCCTCGCGCGACTCCCTTGGCTCGCCGCCCGTCCCCACACGCGCATCATTCATCATCATCACACCGCCGCCGATGCCTTCGAGCAATCCACGTGGTCCGGCGGTTTCCGCCGCGTGCTCCGCGACGCGCCTGAACTCGTCGCGTGCTCCCGCGCCACGCAACAGGCGCTCGCCGCCGCCACCGGCCGCAAGGACATCGGCTTCCTTCCGTATCTGACCCGTTGTCCGGTCGACGCTCAACACGTCGCCGATCGCCGCTACTCGTCGGATGCTACGCTCCACTTCGGCTTCATGGGCCGGCTCGTCGCCGAAAAGGGCATCGCCGATCTCTGCGCGTTGAGCCGGCGCTCCGATCTCCGCGGCATCGTCTGGCACATTCACGGCGCCGGTCCGCAATTTCCGCCCGAATATTTCCGCGACTATCCCAACGTCGTTTACCACGGCGCCTACAAGTCCGGCGCCGAACAGGCGACCATCCTGCAAACCCTCGACGCGCTCGTTCTCCTTTCCACGCATAACGAGGGCATGCCGCTCAGCCTCATCGAGGCCATGTCCGCCGGCCTGCCTTGGGTCGCCACGGACCGCGGCGGCACGCGCGAAATCGCCCTCTCTCCCGAAAACGCCATCGTCGCCGAACAACCGCACAGCCTCGCCACCCTCGCTTCCGCCGTCGCGCGCCTTGCCGCGCGTATCCGCCGCGGCGCTACGTCGCGTGTCGCCCAGCGCGCCGCCTACGATCACACCTTCGCCCCCGGCGTGGTCGCCGACGCCTGGTGCGACTTCTTCGAGAATCGCTCGCTCGCCCTTGCCTCCGCCTGATGGATTCGACGTTGCACAGCTCCGCCGGACTCTCGCGGGCCGACTTTCTCGCGCTCGACGTGAACGACTTCTTCGGTCGCTCCGGCCCCGGCGCGCCGCACATCGAGCCCTGCAAGCTTCCGTCCGACTCCGGCGCGAACGTCACCACGACGGTTCTCGTCAACACGTTCAACCACGAGCGTTTCATCGAGGAGTGCATCGACTCGCTTCTCGTTCAAACCGTCCTTCCCAACGAGATCGTCGTCCATGACGACGGCAGCACCGACAACACCGTCGCGCTCCTCCGCCGCTACGGCAGCCGCATCAAGTTGATCGAAACGCCCCGCGGCCGCGATCCCGCCCACGTCCGCCAGGCTCGCGCCATCGACCGCGCGTTCGCCAAATCCTCCGGGCGGCTCGTGTTCATGCTCGACGGCGACGACCGCTTCAAACGCGACAAGGTCGAACAATACGTCTCCACCTTCGTCGCCAATCCCGATGTCGCGCTGATCCAGTCGCCGATGGACAAGGTCGACGAGCACGGCCGCATGCTCGGCAACAACCTCGAGCCGCGAAAACACGTCGTCGAGCACCTCGAGGCGATCTACCGCCACCAGGACGTCGATTTCTACTACCCCAGCAGCTCGCTCGCCTTCTCGCGCGCCTACCTCGATTGCGTGCTGCCGCTCGATCTTTCCGACGGTTACCCGCTCTGGGCCGATACCCGCCTGAGCATCGTCGCCCCGTATTTCGGCCGCGTCATCACGCTGCCCGATGTCCTCACGGACTGGCGCCGTCACGGCGGCTCCGACTCCGTGCGTGTCCGCACCCGCCGCCTTCAACTCCAGCAAACGCTCATGCGCACCCGTGTCTTCAACCGCTTCTGCCGCCGTCACGGCCTCCGCACGATTTCGCCTTGGCGAAACGCGCGCTTCTACCTCCAGATCCTCCGCTTTTCCCTCCCCGACACCGCCTATGCCTTGATCCACCGGCGCGTCTACCCCCGCGCCGCCTACCCGGTCTGATCTCGCGATGATTTCCCCGCGCAAGATCGCCAAGGCGTTCCTTTACCATGCCCGCGGAGCTCGTATCCGCGCGCTGGATGCGCCGCGTCGCGTCGAATGGATCCGCCGCCGGCTCCGCCTGCCCGCCAGCACTCCTTTCGATCCGTTCGCCGGCGAATCGGTCCGCGGCGTCGCCGTCACCCTCCTCGACCCGGCCACCACCTACGAACGCCCTCTGCCGGCGGTGTATCCCCACCACCCCGACGCCGCCGCGTTCTTCGCCAACCGCGCGCACGAGGACCTCGCGCCTTCCTGCGTCGCCGAGTTCGAGGGCGGCATCGCCTGGGGCCATCCCACCGGCGGCGTATTCACCAATGAGGGCCGGTTCGTTCCGGCCTTCACGCACGATCCTTGCGGTGCCGAGTTTCACACCGTCTGGACGCGCCTGCATTTTCCCACGCCGCGACGTTTCCCCGGCCGTATTCTTTATCTGGTTACACCCGAGGCGACCGACAACTTCCACCACTGGATGATCGATCTGCTGCCCCGGCTGGGACTCGTCCGCCGGGCCGGATACCGTCTCGAAGATTTCGATCGCGTCATCGTCAACCACGCCAATCGCCGCTTCCAACGCGCCACGCTCGAACATCTCGGCATCTCGCCCGACAAGCTCCTCGACGCCAGCGAATCGCTCTGGATCCGCGCCGAGTCGCTCGTTGTCCCCTCACTGAAGGCTTCCAACCAGACCCTTCCTCCTTCCGACGCGACTTTTCTACGGAGCGCTTTCCTCCCTCCCGACCTCGGAACGCCCTCCCGGCGAATTTTCCTCAGTCGCAGCGACGCCGGTTTTCGCCGTCTCGCCAACGAGCGCGATCTTCACCCGCTCCTCGAGTCGCACGGTTTCGAGATCGTCACGCCGGGCTCGCTCGATCTTTCCGCCCAAGCCCGGCTTTTCGCGGAGGCAGACATCATCGCGGGTCCGGCCGGCGCCGCGTTCGCGAATCTCGTTTTTGCTTCGCCCGGGGCGCACGTCGTCGAAATCGCACCGCCCGGCTGGCTCTCGGCGTTTCACTGGATGATCTCCGCCCGGCTCGCACTCGACCACACCGTGCTCCTCGGCGAGGGCCGCGTGATGCGCCACGTGCCCGACGTGTCCGACCGCGAACGAGATATCGTCGTCGACCCGGAAAAATTCGCCGCGCTCCTCGGAGCCATGACCGCTCCGTTCGTTCCGCACTCGTCCGCATGATCCTTTTCTCCCATCCCACCGGCAACGCCAACGTCCGCCACGCCGCGCTCGGCCTGCATCGCGCCGGCTTGCTGGGTGAATTCTGGACCTGCGTTCACTACCGGGAAACACCCCTGCTCCGCCGCATCGTGCCGGGCCCGATCGCCCGTCAGCTCCGCCGTCGCGTCTTTCCATCCGAGCTCGCCGATGTCATTCGCACCTTTCCCCTGCGCGAACTCGCCCGCTTGATCGCACCGCGCGCCGGCTTGCGTTCGCTGGTCCGACACGAACAGGGCCCGCTCAGCGTCGACGCCGTTTATCGCTCCCTCGACCGCAAGGTCAGCCAGCGCCTCGCCGACGATCGTTTCACCGCGGTCTACGCTTACGAAGACGGCGCGCGGGAGAGCTTCCGCGCCGCCATGCGCCACGGTCAGCTCCGCATTTACGATCTTCCCATCGGTTATTGGCGCGCCGCGCGTTCGATCCTGCAGGAGGAAGCCGAGCGTCAACCCGAGTGGGCGTCGACCTTGCATGGCAACATCGACAGCCCGCAGAAAACCGCCCGCAAGGACGCCGAGCTGCATCAGGCGAATCTCGTCATCGTCGCCAGTTCCTTCACGCTTCGAACCCTCGAGCACGCCCCCGATTTCAGCGGCTCCGTGGTCATGATCCCCTATGGGGCGCCGCAACTCGAAACCCCGCCGCCGCCGCGCCAGGTTCGCGATCGCCACACGCCGCTGCGCGTCCTCTTCGTCGGTTCGCTGGGCCAGCGCAAGGGCCTCAGCTATCTCTTCGACGCCGCTCGCAACCTGGGCGGCTCCATCGAACTCACCGTGATCGGGTCCCGCCCACTCACGGCCTGCCCCGCGCTCGACCGTGAACTCGCATCCGTGCGCTGGATACCGAGCTGCTCGCATCGCGAGGTGCTCGCCGAAATGACCGCGCACGACGTCTTCGTTTTCCCGTCGTTATTCGAGGGTTTCGGCCTGGTGCTGCTCGAGGCGATGGCGATGGGCCTGCCGATTATCACCACGCCCCACACCGCCGGTCCCGATCTCATCACCGACGGCGTCGAGGGTTTCATCGTGCCGATTCGTTCGTCCGCCGTCATCGCGGAACGACTGGATCTCTTGCGGCGAAATCCCGACCTCCGCGCCGACATGTCCGAGCGCGCGCAACTCCGCGCCCGTGAATTCACCTGGGAGCACTACGGCGAATCCCTCGCCGCGTGTATCTCCTCCACCCTCGTGCGCGCCTGATATGGAAAAGGTCATCAAGATCCTCATCTGGCTCTATGTCGTGCTCCTCATTTTCGAGGGCGCGCTGCGCAAGTGGGTGATGCCGTCGCTCGCGGATCCGCTGCTCATCGTCCGCGATCCGGTGGTTCTCGCGATCTACGTCGCCGCGTTCTTCTCCGGCCGCTTTCCGCTCAACGGTTTCATTCTCGCCACGGTCGCCCTCGCGGGCGGCTCCGCCGTCGCGAGTCTCTTCGCCGGACAATCCAACCCGCTCGTCATCGCCTACGGGATCCGCATCAACTACCTCCACGTTCCGCTGATCTGGGTCATGGCGCGCGTGCTCACGCGCAAAGACGTCGAGCGGCTCGGGTGCTTTCTCCTGCTCGTCGCGATTCCCATGACGCTCGTCATGATCATGCAATTCCGCTCGCCGATGAACGCCCCGATCAATCGCGGCATCGGCGGCGGCGAGGGCGGGCAGATCTTCGGCGCCATGGGCCGCATTCGCCCGCCGGGCTTCTTTTCGTTCATCACCGGTCCGCAGGTTTTCTATCCGCTCGTCGCCGCCTTCTTCCTCCACCAGGCCACCGCCAATCGCCGGCTCTGGTGGCCCGTGCTGATCGGCTGCGGTCTCGCCATCATCGTCGCCTTGCCCGTCTCGATCAGCCGCACCGCCATGCTGGCCACCGCGATCGTCGGCATCGTTTTCGTCCTGAGCATGTCGCGCGCGGGAATCGGCCTCGGCTCGAAATTCAAGACCGTCATCACCCTGGGTATCGTCGCCGTCGGCGTCTCCTTCCTGCCCATTTTCGACGAAGCTCGCACCGTCTTTCTTTCGCGCTGGGTCACCGCCGCCGGCGGCGAGGACAGCGACGCCTGGGGCGGCATCATCGGACGCATCCTCGGCGGCTTCACCCAGCCTTTTCACCGGGCCGCGGTGGCTCCATTTTTTGGATACGGCATCGGCGTCGGCTCGAACGTCGGCGCCCGCCTGCTTTCCGGCCGCGTCGGCTTCCTTCTCGCCGAGGACGAATGGGGCAAGATCTTCCTCGAACTCGGTCCGGTCCTCGGCGGCGCGTTCCTCGCCTTCCGCGTTTTCCTCACCCTCCATCTCGCGCTGAAGGCCGTCAACGCCCTGCTGCAAAACCGCGACAACCTTCCCATTCTTCTCTGGTCCGCCGCCGCGATTCCCATCGCGCTCAACCAATGGGCGCCGCCCACCCTCCTCGGTTTCGCCGTCGTCGGCGGCGGCCTCGTGCTCGCCTCGCTCAACGAAGACGAGGAGGAAGACACCGAGGACGAACCCGACGAGGAGTCCGACATCGAGGACGCCGCCGACGCTCGCCCGGTCGCCGCCGATCCTCCTCACCCCGTCCCTTTGCGACCGCGTTACTGAGTTCCCATGCGAATCCTCCTCATCGGCAATTTCGCTCCCGACCGCCAGGAAAGCATGCTGCGTTTTTCGCACTTGCTCACCTCCGGTCTGCTAGAGCGCGGCCACGAAGTCACCACGTGGTCCCCCGAAGCCCGGCTCGTGCGCATGCTGCCGCGTTACCGCTACGGCGGCCCGATGAAGTTCATCGGGTATTTGGACAAATTCGTGCTCTTCCCTCGGAGCGTGCGCCGCCGCCTCACGCGCGAGCAGCACGCCGACGTCGTCCACATCATCGACCACTCCAACTCCGTCTACGCCCCGCTGTTCACCCGCGGCAACGTCCTCGCGACGTGTCACGACCTCCTGCAGATCCGCTCCGCCCGCGGCGAATTTCCCCAGCACCGCGTCTCGCGGCTCGGCCGGCGCTACCAGGCTTGGATCCTCGAAAACATCGCGCGGCTTCCCCACGTCATCGTCCCTTCCCAGCAAACCGCGCACGATCTCCGGCGGCTCACCAATCTTCCCAACGAACGTATTTCGATCATTCCGCTCGCGCTCAACTACCCCTATCGACCGCTGCCGCCCGCCTCCGCGCGCCTCGTTGTAGGTCGCATGTTGGTCGAGCGCGGTCTCGCACCCGGACTCCTCGAACACGGCGGTCGCGGCTTCCTCCTCAATATCGGCGGCGGCCAATGGTATAAAAACCGCGAGGGTCTCCTCGCCACCTACGCCGAGCTTCGCCGTCTCATGAACCCCGCCCCGCGGCTTGTCATGGTGGGAAAACCGCTCGCGCCCCATCTCCAGGTCTTGATTCACCGGCTCAATCTCCACGACGACTTCATTCATCTTTCGAACTTGTCCGAATCTCAGCTCGAAGCGCTCTACTCCGTGGCGCAGGCGCTGGTGTTTCCTTCGTGGCAGGAGGGTTTCGGCTGGCCGGTCGCCGAGGCGCAGGCGTGCGGTTGTCCCGTCTTCACCTCCGAACGCGCTCCGATGACCGAGGTCGGCGGCGACGCCGCGTGCTACCTCGATCCCGCCGATCCGCGGGAATCCGCCCGTCGCATCGCGTTCGCTTGGCCGCGCCTGCACGACATGGCGCGCCGCGGCCTGGAGCGCGCGCATCTCTGGAGCGAATCGCGGATGTTCGAGCGCTATCTCGCCACCTACGAAAAACTCGCCGCCAACGCCTCGCCGCGTGCCGCCGCATGAAACTGCTCCGTCTCATCGCCACGCTCGATCCGCGTCACGGCGGCCCCTCGGCCGGTCTGCGTGCGATCACGCCCGCGCTCGCCGCGCTCGGCCATCACACCACGTTCGTCACGCTCGACGGCCCCGGACGCGGCGTCGGCGTTCCGGGAGATTCGGAACTCGTCGAACTCGGCCCCGCCCGCGGCGGCTACGCCTTCGCCCCGCGGCTCGAACCTTGGCTGCGCGCCAACGCCCGGCGTTACGACGCCGTGTTCGTTCACGGGCTTTGGCAACACCACGGACGCGTCGCGTGGCGCGTGCTTCGACACAGCGACACGCCCTATTTCGTCTTCCCGCACGGGATGCTCGATCCTTGGTTCCGCCAGGCGTATCCATTGAAGCACGCCAAGAAGTGGGCGTATTGGCAGTTGTGTGAGCGCCACGTCCTGCGCGATGCCGCCGCCGTGCTCTTCACCTGCGACGAGGAACGCCGGCTCGCCCGCGAGAGTTTCCGCCCTTACGCCTGCCGTGAGCACGTCGTCGCTTATGGCACGTCGACTCCATCCGGCGATTCCGCCGCGGAAATCGAAGCCTGGCATGCCTCGCTCCCCGAACTCGTGCATCGCCCGTTCTGGCTCTTTCTCGGACGGCTTCATCCGAAAAAGGGCGCCGATCTCCTGCTCCAGGCCTACGCCCAACTCGGGCGAACCGCCTCGCGCGATCTTCCTGCGCTCGTGCTCGCCGGGCCATTTTCCGATCCTGCCTATCGGGCGCAACTCACCTCGCTCGCCGCCGCGCTTCCGCCGAGGTGTCACGTAATCTTTACCGGCATGCTCGAGGGTCCGCGCAAATGGGGTGCTCTCCGCGCCGCGGAGGCCTTCGTGCTTCCGTCACATCAGGAGAATTTTGGAATCGCTGTGGTGGAGGCGCTTGCGGTCGGAACGCCCGCGCTCATTTCGCGCAAGGTGAACATTTGGGATGCGATCGAGTCGGAAGGCGCGGGTATCACCGACACCGACGATGCCGCGGGCACGCTTCGCCTGCTGCAGCGCTGGTGCGCACTCGGCCCCTCCGATCGTTCGAACATGCAAGCCGCCGCCCGCACCCTTTTCCACCAACGCTACGAAATCGGTCGCGTCGCGCGCAGCCTCGTCGACGTCGTTTCACCATTTCTCCGCCGCGCCGACGTGGCTCCCACCGATGCTCCTCCCCACGAAACCGTCCGACCGCTCCGCTGAGATTTTCGTCGAAACGCCGCAGACCGTTTCCGGCGACCAGCTCGAATTCGCGTGTCGGCTCGTCGAGCCCGCGTCGACGCGCCGGATCTGGTTTCGTTTTCCGCGCGCCAGCGAGCCTCGCCTCACGCGCCGCGCCGATCCTTTCGTGCTCGCGACCGTGGTCCACCTGCTCGGCCGCGTCGATCGCCTCCATGTGCATGGTGCGGTCTCCGACGGTCTCTTCGCCAACCTCGCCGACTTCCGAGACGCCTTCGCTTCTTTCCAAAAGCAGCCGCTCAGCCCGATTTCTTTCAGCGCCGACGAAATCGTCGCACCTGCCGCGCGCGGACCGGAGTTCGGCGGAATCACCGCTTTCTCCGGCGGTGTGGACAGTTGTTTCAGCGCTTTCCGGCACACGCCGTTGTCGACGCTCACGCCGAAGCGCCCCCTCCGCGCCGCGCTGATGATGCACGGCTTCGACATCCCGCTCGCCGACGACGCGATCTTCCAACGTGCCGCCGAACGTTCCCGTCGCATGATCGACGAAACCGGCCTGTCCTTCTTCACCGGCGCCACCAACCTCCGCGAGCTGCCCGTGCCTTGGGAGAAAACCTTCGCCGCCGCCGTGGCCGCGAGCCTCTCGTTCTTCCAGCCCGCCTATTCCTTCGGCCTCGTGCCGTCCTGCCACGACTGGACCCACGCTCATTTCGAAAACGGCTCGAACCCCGTCACCGATCCGCTGCTTTCCAGCGCCTCGTATCAGATTATCCACGACGGAACCCGCTTCGGTCGCATCGCCAAGCTCCGCCACCTCGCCGAATGGCCCACCGCCCTGCGCGAGGTCCGCGTCTGCTGGCAGGGCCATCAACTCGACCGCAACTGCTGCCGCTGCGAAAAATGCCTGCGCACGATCCTCATGCTGCGTGTCGCCGGCGTCACCGACGCGCCTGCATTCCCCGAGCCGCTCGACCTTCGCGCCGTCGAAAATGTCGTCATTCGCAGCAAGGGCGGGCTCGATGAGTTCGACTATCTCCTTTCCGAAGCGCGACGCGCCGGTTTGCGCGAAGCTTGGATTCGGCCCGCCGAAAACGCGCTCCGCCGCAATCGCCGCAACTGGCTCCTTCGCCACAAGGCCCGGGCCTTCGCCCAGTCGCTTCCGCCGTCGCTCCAACACTTCGCCCAGCGCACGGCTCAACACCTCAAAACCCAAAACATCACCGCCCGCTCCACGGTCGCACCGCTCGCTCCCACCGTTTCGCCTCGTTCCTCCTGATGCCTCCTACTTTGTCGAAGAATGGCGCTCTCGCCCAACTGCTCGGCGATTACCGCGGACGCGAGATTGTCGCGCTCCTCAATCGCGGTAATCGCGGCGACGGCGTCATTCATTTGGGCGGACGGCAGTTTTTCTCCGATCTCGGCCTCGCGCCGCGCGAGTTTCGCGAAACCGACGATCTCAGCCGGATGCGCGGGGACGTGCTGCTCGTTTACGGCGCCGGCGCCATGTCACGCGGCACGCACACGTTGCCGCGTTTGCTGCGCCACCTCGCACCGCGTTTTGCCGAAATTGTTTTTCTTCCGTCGTCGTTCGATGTCCGCGAGCCCGTCGTGCGCGCGTTCGCCCAGTCGTGGGATCGCAAATACAGCGTCTTCTGCCGCGAGCTCGTCAGCTTCGACGCCCTCCGCCAGCTTGGCGTGAAACCGAAGGTTCTCCTGCTCGGACACGACCTCGCGTTTCACCTCGACGTCGGCGCTTGGGCCGCCCGCCCCGCGCAGGGCTCCGCCGGACTTTTCCGCCACGACAACGAAGCGGCCTACGGTCGTCTCCCGCGCGATCTCGACGTGATCGAAGACGCCTCGCACGGCACGGAGAACGAACCGGAAAAGCTCCTCGATTTCGTCTCCCGCTTCTCGGTCATTCACACCGACCGCTGCCACGGCGCAATCACCGCCGCCATGATGGGCCGGAAGGTTACGTTCTACCGAAACAACTATTTTAAGAATCGCGCGATCTACGATCATAGCCTCGCCGGCATGCCGCACGTGCGCTTCGTCAACCGCACGCCATTCTCCTTCGCGCAATTCACCCGCGCAATCTACTGGAGCCGCATGCGCCCGGTCGAAATGAAGGTGCGCCGTGTCTTCCAGGGAAAACCGCGCCCACGCCCCGGTTCTTCCGTCCGCTACGAGCCGCGCTGACCCGCCGTCACGGCTCCACCGCCCGCTCCGGCCAGCGTCCTTCGCGGCCGTTCGCATCCACCGCGGTGACGACATACGCCGCGCTTTTTGCGGGATTCGCATCGACGAAACGCGGCGCAGTAACGAGTCGCCCCGGCGTATCCGTGTGGGACGAATTCAGCCATCGATACGGTCCGCCCGGCTTTTCCGCGCGATAGATCCGATACCCGCTCGCGCCCGGCACCCCCGCCCAGGCGATCTCCGTTTCGCGCGCCCCCCGCTGCGCTCGCACGTTCTTCGGCGCCGCGAGAAGTTCAGCTCGCTCATGTCGCTCGAGCGCCTCGCGCACGAGCAGGTCCGCCAGCACGTAGAACGTAAGATCCGGCCAGTTCTTCCACCGGCCTTTCAGCGAGCGCGTGTGGTGCAGCGCCTCCGTGACGCCCACGCTTCCGCGTTCGTCCGGATTCTCGAGCAATCGAATATAAGGCGCCGCCGACCATCCGAGCCAGCGGTGTGTGTGCGCCTGCCCACGGAAGAAATTCGCGCGCGCCACCCCCGGCAGCTCTTCTTTGTGATTCGCTGCCGGCCCGTGATACAGATCCGCCGTCACGTCGACGCAGTCCGTGAAACGTGAATACGCGAGCGGATGCAGCCCGAGATCCTCGTTGCCCAGCAGCTCGGTCGCGCGCAGCCAGAAGTCGCAGATCGCCTGATACAGGTAATCCGTTTGGTCCGCGCTCTTCGCCGGCGCGCCGGTATACGGCCGCTGCCCACGTCCGAACACGCCGAGCACCGGGGGCGCCGTCGCTAGGTCGCGATAAAAGCTCACAAGTTCGACATCCCCCGCGCTCACACCCGCCGTCAGGCCGAACAACACCGGCCCCATCTGCATGTTCAGCGTGCGATTAAAACAATCGATATACGGGCTGCCCGCCTCGTCGACCTTTCCGCCCGCTCGCCGCACTGCTCTCGCCATCGCGAGATTGATCTCGCTGACACGCGCCGGTGCGTCCGTCAGCACCGCCAGCGCCGCGGCCGCGCTCTGGGTGTAAGTGATATGATACGGATCCACGCCGCCGTAGGCGCGCCCTTTCTCGTGCTCGAGCACCTTGCGCTGGCCGTTGTTCGTGATCTTTGCCCGCGCATTCTCCGCGCCGCGCACGAGTGCGTCCGCGTCGGCTTCTTTCGCATTCGGTCCCTGCGCCAGAATTTTCGCCGCGCGCGCAGTATCTCCCAGCACGCGAGCGCGGCCCGCCTCCTGCCGCCACCCGATCGGCTTCATCTCGCGCACCGTCTGCTGCAGGGCGGCATGCAACGCGTCGAACGTGACTCCCGGCTCGTCCACGACCGCCACCAGCGGCTGCACATGCTCGCGATATTTTTGCCACAACGCCTCGCCGTTTACATCGCCGTTCACCGGCACCAACCGAACTTCGGTCCAGAAAGCGTAGAGCGAGCTCTTCTCTCCTTCTTTCCCCCGTCGCAGATTCCGCTGCCCGTGCAGCGCCACCTCTCCGTTGTCCAACGACCAGCGGCCGTTTCCGCCCCCGATCACGAGCGGCACCGCAATCAACGCCCGCCGCCCGGCCTCGTCGACGAGACTCGTCACATCGTAGGCATGCTCCGCACGCAGCGCGTGACGGATGCCCGCCGGCACGCGCGCCACCTTCCACGTTCCTTCCTGCGCGCCGACCGGCTTTCCAACCAGCAGTCGATTCTGCTTCACCGTCGCGTTGTCACGTGAACTTGGATACACCGCGGACGTCACCACGATCTCGCGTCCGTCCCGCGGGATTCTGAACTCCTGTTCGAGCCGCGTGCCCTCCGCTCCCCGCCAGCGCACACGCACTTTTCCAAACAGCGGCCCCGGGCTCCACTCGACTTCGCGTCCGCCGTCCGCCGTTCCGAAGACAACCTGACGCGCCTCCCCCTCGTCTCCCGACAGATCTATCTCCACCTGCGGCACCGCGCCCGCGCCTGCGAACTCCCATTTCGCACCGTCGACCTCGATCGTCTTCAACTCCCCGCCGGCTCCAAACGTCACTGCGCCGCGCTCCGTTTCGAAGCGGATCGCGCCGTCTTTGGTCGCCGTCTTTCTGGCCTCAGCCGCGATTTCGAACGTCGCGCGGGTTCCCGGAAAATTCTTCACCAGCCGGTAAGCGCGGCGTTGTCCTGCCGACAGGTCCGTGCGGAACCATAGGTGAACTTTCGCAAGACCCCCGTCGGGCGCGCGCCGGATGTCGTCGGCTTGAAACGGAATTGCGTTCGCTCCGCCGTCGGCCTCCGCCACGATCGCCAACTCCTCGATGTTCGCGCATTCGCGCGCCGAAAAAAACAACGGCACGCGCACCCACTCACCGCGCCGTTCCACCCCCGCGCGCTCCTCGACGTTGATGATCCGCAAAATACGATTCTCCGTTCCCGCGGCCTCGCCCAGCGGCTCCGTATAATCGGCGGGAACCGATTCGAAAACTTTCGCGTTCGCGTCATTCGCGCCGTGCGCGGCGTTGCAAGTGCCCAGCAGCACCGCGAACGCGAATGAGATCGCGCAGCGCGTTGCGGCCTCCCGGCCGCGGCTGGCCGCGGCGAAATCGAGGTCGTTCATCGTTCACGCGACCGCCGCCACGGTGGGGTGTTCCGCCCTCGATTTTACTCGTTTCCCCTATGATCCGATCGGGGGGAAAAGTCGCCCAATCCACTTGTTGCGCAAGGACCTGCGAAACATCTTCTCCTCGCCCCTCGATGACGAGCGGCATGGCAAGCTGATCATTGCTCAAACCAAAAAACAAAACCAATGCACACTCGCATTAGTTCCCTAATCGCGACGGCCTTCGGGCTGGCGCTGACGTTCTCCGCGGCGAACGCTCAACTCCTGTTGAGCGGCCACACCACGGGGTCGTTCGTCGATCTGGCGGAAGCCAACACGACGGTGGACAACGCGCCGGACGGAAGTTCGGCCAAGTTCTCCACCGGTATTCCGTGGGAAGATTCCAGCCAGTCGATCATCTCGTTTACCAACGCCACGTTTAACAACGTCGGCTCTGGTGAACTTATCCAGGCGGGTCTGTTCGAAATCACGAACGGCATGACACTCCTCGGCTCCGGCGCGCCCACGGCCCAGTTCAATCTGGGTCTGCAGCTCACCGCCCCCGAGTGGCAGGCCATCGCGCTGACCACGATCACGTTCCACATCGACCACACGCCGAACGGCGAAAGCGGAGTTCCGGACCAGTTCTCGGTCTCCTTCGACCAACCGGTGCCGGTCAAGATTGGCGACTACCTCGTGCAGTTCCACGTGAACTTCGACCCGACGCACTTCCCGATCGCGGAAAACGCCACCGTGCAACGCGGCGACGTTACCGTGAGCTTCACGCCTGTGCCGGAGCCCTCCACTTACGCTGCGTTCGGCGCCGCGCTGTTGGTCGGCCTGGTCGCGTATCGTCGTATCCGCAGTTCCAAGACGCTGCCCACCCTTCCGGCCGCCGCCTGATTGGCGACGCCGTTTCCTTTCGAGATCGCTCCCGGTCGGGAGCGATCTCGTTCGGACCCTTACCGGCCGCACTCGCGGCCGGTTTCGCGTTCCAAGCTTCGCAATCGCCATGGCGAACTTCCTTCTCGTCCACGATCCCGACGCCGTGCGTCGCCAGTTCACCGCCTTGCGCGCGCGCAGCCAAGTCGCGTTTCTGCCGCAGTTGCGCGGCGAACTCCTGCTCGCCTCGCGCTACGCGATCGCCTGGGCAGCCGGAGAATCCGCCCCCGTCGGCCAGCATCGCTCCAGCGATCCCGACTCCGCCGACTGCCTGCTTTTCGGCGAACCTTTTGACGATTCCGGACGGCATCTTTCCGCCGACGAAATCAGCCGCGTGCACGAAACGCTCTGGGACGCTCCGTCCGAAAGAAATGGATACTACGCCGCGCTCTTCGTGCATCCGCGTCTCGGCGTGCGCGTCGAGGCCGACGCCCTCGGCGTCTTTCCCATCTACTACTGGCAGAAAAGCGACATCCTGCTCGTCGCGAGCAGCCCGGAGCTCTTCCGCTGCCATCCCGCTTTCGAGCGCGAAATCGATCTGCATGGGGTCGCCGCGCTCCTGCTCACCAGCGGCCTTGTCGGTGGTCGCACCCTCTGGCGCGACGTCCGCCGCCTCGGTCCGGATCATATTCTGTTGTTTCCGCCCGGCGGCCTCGCGCGCGAACTCACGCCGCCGCCGCCGCGCCACGTCGACACGCCCACCACCGTCGGCGAAGTCGCCGCGCACGTCGCCGATCTTCATCTCTCCGCGCTTCGCGCCGGGCTTCGCTCGTCCCGGCAACCCGGGATGCTGCTCTCCGGCGGACTCGATTCGCGGTTGCTCGCCGGTCTCGTAGCCACCACCGGCACTCGACCCCACTGCCTGACTTTCGGACGCTCCACCGATCTCGACGCGCGTTGCGCCACGCTTGTCGCGCGCGAACTCCAGTTTCCCCAAACGATTTGGGACGTCACTCCCGAGGACTACGCCCAATTCGCCCGGTCCAGCGTCACCTGGGAACAACTGAGCGGCGGCCTCTACGCCCTGCCAATGGGCTGGAACGCCTCCGTCCGCCCACCCGGCGTCGGCATGGACCGCGTGGTGTGCGGCCTCACCCTCGACGCCGTCATCGGCGGCCCGAAGGCCGTGGCGACCGCCGCTTCCGATCTATCCTTCGACGCGCTGCGTATCTCGCGACTCGGCTTCGCCCGCCAGCAACTCGGCGGACTCATCGCCGCGCCCGAACTCGCGCAAGCGTGCGACGATGTCCGCCAGCAACTGGTCGACGAATACCGCTCCGCCGATCCCGCCGATCACCTGCGCGAATGGCGCATGAACCTCGCGCACCGCCAGCGTTTCGCCGTCGGCGCCTGCGCGTGGCGCTACTCACTTTTCTCTTGGCCCGTGCTCCCCGCGCTCGATCGACGCCTGATCCGGCTCGCGGCGCATCTGCCCTACGAGATCACGCGGAAACGCGGCGTGCAGACGCATCTCCTCGTGACGCGTTTTCCGCACCTCGCGCAGCTCGACCTCGATCGCAACTACCTCGACACGGTCCCGCTGATCGGCTCCCCCCGCTCGTTCGCCTTCGATCTTCAACGCCGCGCCCGCAAGCTCGCCCGGCGCGCGATGACGTGGTTCGGACGCGACCCGCGGTTCTACGTGCGCACGATGGAAATCAACAGCCCCGGCTGGCGCCTGATCCGCTCGATGGCCGACGACGCCCGGAGCGCCGCGTCGACGTTGTTCCGTGCCGACCGCCTCGCGCAGGTCATTCCGCCGTCCGGCGTCACCGTGCGCCGTATCCGGGATCCGATCACGGAATCCACCCCGCTCAAAAACACCGTCGGGTTGATGCTCTGGCTGAGACAACACGCCTGATCCGCTGTCCATTCCCTTTCCATGCGCAAAGTTCCCGTCTCGGTCCTCATTCCCATTCGCAACGAGGAATCCAACCTCGCCCGCTGCCTCGCCTCGGTCGCCTGGGCGGACGAGGTGTTCGTCGTCGATTCCCAGAGCACCGACACCTCGGAATCGATCGCCCGCCGTTTCGGCGCGGAGGTCGTCCAATTCCGGTTCAACGGCGTATGGCCGAAAAAAAAGAATTGGGCGCTCGAAAATCTCCCCTTCAAGCACGAGTGGGTCCTGATTCTCGATGCGGACGAGGTGATGCCGCCGGATTCCGCCGACGAAATCGGCGATATCGTCGCACACGACGGCCATGGCCACGCCGGCTATTGGATTAATCGCCGCTTCATGTTCATGGGCCGCTGGCTTCGCCACGCGTATTACCCGAACTGGAACCTTCGCCTCTTCAAACACCGTCTCGGCCGCTACGAGCGTCTCGTGCAAGGCGCCACGCACAGCGGCGACAACGAGGTCCACGAGCACATCATCGTCAACGGCACCACCGGTCGCATGCGTTGCGAGATGGATCACTACGCCTTCGCATCGATCGACGTCTTCGTCGAAAAGCACAACCGCTACTCCAACTGGGAAGCGCGGCTCGAGCTGGAACAGGGCCTCGACCGCCACCGCGATCACACCCCGCAGTCCGCGCCTGTTCGAGTTCGGCGCACGCTCAAACGTCTCGTCCGCCACCTCCCCTGCCGCCCGTTGCTGCGGTTTCTCTACGTGTATATTTTCCAGGCGGGATTTCTCGACGGACGCGAGGGCTACATCTTCGCCCGTCTGCATGCCGTCTACGAATTCCTCGCCGTGGCGAAAGCCGCCGAACTCCGCAAGCAACGCGAGACGGATCACCTGCCCGGCGCTCCTGCGTCGGAGACCGCCGGCGCCATCGGTGGCGCCGGCAACTGATGCTTAAAGGCTCGTCGCGCTGAACTCCCGCCAGTAACGCACGCCGCTGCCGTTCGCGATCACGCCGTGACGCGTCGCGTCGCGATTGAAGTCGACCTCGAAAGTGCCGAGTTCGACGCCGTCCACCGTCAACGTGATCGACGATCCGGAAAGCCGCGCCGACAAGGTGTGGTCCGTCGTCGTGTCGTAGTCCACCTTGCCGCTCGCGATCGACGAGGTCGTCCCTCCGGCCGTCTTCTGCAGCATCCAACGTGTGCTCGAGATCATGAAGCGAAGGTAGTTCGAGCTGTTCGACGCGCGCAGCAGCAGACCCGTGTTGTTCGAGCCGATCGCCACGACGGTGCTCACCACGGCGTCCGCCGCCGAGCAATCGATCGTCGCGTGCGCACTGGTGTTCGTCGTCACCGAGCTGTTGGCCGTCATCGTCACCACACCACTGTGCACCGACCAGGCGGCGCCGCCCGTGGTCGTGCCGTCCGGCACGCGCTTGTTAAGAAACGACCCGCCCTCGAACGAATCCGCGACAAAGACCACCGTCGGCGAGGGCTCCTCGTCGACCGGCGCCTGAGTCTCTTCTTCTTCCGCGGGCTCCTCCGCCGCAGGCCCCTCGGGCGTCTCGGGCGTTTCTTCAGCGGAAGGTGGCGGCTGTTCCGTTTCCGGAGCGGAGCTTTCCTCCTCCGGCGTCGGCGCAGGCTCTTCCGGCTCAGGATCCAACGCACGAACCGGCGGCGGCACGATTGTGGCCGGGTCCACCAGCGCGCGCACCGTCGCTTCGCCAAAGGTCACCTCGGTGTCGAGCGTGTTGTAGACGCTGCGTTCGAAGGTCAGCGGCAGCTTCACTCCCCGGGCCACCATGTAACCGCGCAGCGTCTCCTGCGACGTCAGGTCCGACGGCGCGTCGCCGATCGTCGTCATCGTCTGCAAGCGCGCGAAATACGGCGCGAAATCCGTCAACGCCACCTTGCGCGCCATGGGCGCGGAACCCGAGGTCGAGAGCGTCGCGTGCAACAGGTAATCCGGCGTCGCCGGCCGATCCCCGTAGTTCTGGTGGTAGTCGAAAACCGCATACGGCTCACCCAAGCCGAGCGCCTCGATATCGCGCTTCATCGCGTTCTTGTGCACGATCACCGTATCGATTCCACGGTTACGCGACGGCACCGTTTCGCCGGTGTGCCAGTTGCGATTGACGTCCTTGTTGGGCGCATACGCGGTGCCGCGCCAGAGGCCGGCCAGTTCGCCCGTGGGATTCACGAACGGATAAACCACCGTCACATACTGCGCCCGGTAGGCCTTCGCTTCCGGCGTCTCCGAATTCAGGATCCAGTCGACCGCCGCCTTCAGCGCCACCTTGTTCTGGCCCTCGTAGGGATGCTGCCCGCTCACGAGCATGACGAGCTTGGTCGGATTCGCCTGCGGGTCTTTGACCATGAATGCGAACAGCGGCATGTCCGGGATGTCGCGGCTGAACGAGGCGTTCGCGGGCGCGCCGGACTGGTAACCGATCACGAAAGTTCCCGGCGCGGCTTCGCTCGGCGTGGCGCTCACGCGCGGATGCGTCAGCACGTCGGCTTCGAGCCACTCGTAAAAGTCTTCCACCGCCGCGCGCTCGTTGATCGAGACGTAAACCACGTCCTGCGTGAACGGCTGCGTGTTTCGCCCTTCCACCCGCCACGTGCTCGCTCCGCTGCCGGTGCGCGTGTAGGTGTCGAACGTGTTCCACGTGCTCGGCTTCGGTTCGTAGCTCCACACCATCTTGATATTCTGAAACGAGACCGCGTCGCCCGACAGGATCACCTTTCCGGTCCCCGGCGAAGTGAGCGGCAGGCGAAACGCCGGCGTCTTTCCTTTCACCCCACGGATCGCGAACCAGACAGTTCTCCACCGCGTCCCGCCACTCACCGCTTCGCTCGCGTGCGCCCGCGGCACGATCGTGACCGTGAGTCCGTCGAAGGTCGAACGCGCCGTGTCGAGATTACCGCCATCGGCGGGCTCGGCAAAGTGGCCGACGAACTGCTCGTGGGCAGTCAGTGACGTGTGGGAAAGAACCAGAACAGCGGCGAGGAAGGCGATGCGAGTAAACATGGGCGTGACGCCCGGACTTCTCACCTCCCGCCAACCCGCTACTCAATCACAACATCGGTCGATTCACGGATTCACAACGCGTTAACAACCCCGATGGGAACAAACGGTAAAATCACCACAACGAACACCGTGATTTCCCGGATGGCACACCACTTCCCTCCGTGCGGAAAGATGTCGCAATTGCGACATCTTTCCGCACAGCCCCTTCGGCCCTCTTGGTTGCGGGCCTGTTGTTGATCGCTCGCTCAGTCGACGCGCGACACGCGCGCATCGTCCTTCAACTTGCTCTGCAACACCGCCGCGATGCGCGCCTCTTCCGGCAGCGCTTTCGCCGAATCGAACTCCTGCAGCGCTTCCGCCGCCGCATCGCGTCGCTCCATATCGGCCAGCACCGCCGCACGCAGCAGCGCCACGGGCACGAGATCGGTCTCCGCCGTCTTGGCGTCGTCGAGCACTTCCCAGGCCTCCGCCGGCCGTCGCTGCTTCCAGAGTGAAAACGCATACACCACGCGCCGCCGCGGATCGTTCGGAGCTTCGGCGTAGACTTCTTTCGCCGCCACGTAAGCCCGCGCGAGATTCAATCCGCTCAGCATGCTGTAATACGCCAGTTCGCAGCGCTGCGTTTGGTCTCCCGGATGCACGGAAAGATAGGCGTTGAGCACCGACACCAGATCGGCCGTCCGTCCCACCGCGCGATAGTGCCTCATCAACTCGGCGAAATGCTCCGCGTTGCCCGCGTCCGAATCAAAGATCCGCGCCAGCACGTCGATCCGCTCCGCGTGCCATTCCCACGCGGTCGCGATCGCACGCAACTGCTCCAGCTTGGCGCGGTCGCCCGACGCCGTGCCCACCGCCGTGCGCCAATAGGAACGCGTCGCGCTGTCATCCCCGCGCTGTCGCGAAACATACGCCACCAACGCCAGGCGAAGATGCTCCCGCTCGCCCCACCCGCCTTTGCGGAGCTGCGCCGAAAGTCCCGACAGGTCGCCGATCGCAAAGAGCGAATCCGCCGCCTGCATCTCGACCGTGGCCTTGTCCGGCGTGATCTCGGGCAATATCCGCATCCACCCCTTCGAGCGGTCGATCTCGCCGCGGTTGTCCAACGCGTAGAGCCGCAGCTCTTCGCCCCGCTGCCGATCCAGCCGCGCGATCTCCTCGCCGGTCACTTCGACAAAGCGACGCTCCTCCGGGAGAAACTTGCCCGGCCGAAATCCGCTCAGGATGTCGGCGGCCCCCCCCGCGTCGCCCGACTTCGCGCGAAACAGCGCCCGATACATCGCGCGCTCCGGTTCCGCCAGCGCCGCCGGCCGCAGCGTCTCGAGCAGCGCCAGCGCCTCCTTCGGCTTGTCCTGCTTGTAGAGCGCAAGCGCCTGCGTGGTCACGAAGAAGGGATTCTCCGGCTCGGCGCGGAAGTTTTCGCGCGCGTATTCGTAGGCCTTGGACAAATTCGCGTCCAACAGCATGCTCGTGTAGGCGAAGTTGTTTCGCACCATGCGATCGTCCGGCGCAAATTCCGCCAACCGCGCATAGATGCGATTCAGGTTCGCGGTGCGGCCCTGATGATGCTCCCACGCAATCAACTGCCGGCTGATCGACTCGTTGCGCGGCATGAGCGCGAACAGCTTCCACACCAGATCGTATTGCTCGCTCTGCCAGCCCCAGCGCGCGACGAGCGTGAGGAGTTCGGAAATTTTTCGCGGACTGTCACCCGCCTGGATCACCGCCAGCCGCCAGGCATTGCCGGCGTCGGCGAACCGCGCGGTCTTTCGCGCCGAATACGCGATGAACGCCTGGCGCATGAACTCCCGCTCCGCCCAAGGTCCCGACGCGACCGCCTGGTCCAAGCGAGCCCACTCGCCCCATTCGAGAAACGCCGCCGCGATCGCCTCCTGCACCGCCGGTTGCTGGCGCGTTTCGCGCGGAAGCGAATCGAACCATTTCCGCGCCTCGATCGGCGGACCTTCCTTTCGGAAGTAATCCGCGAGCGCGACCGCCGAAGCCGGGTCGTCCTCGAATTCACGCTCGAGCGCGCGGCGGTATTTTTCCGCCTCCGCTTCGTCGCCATGCGCCAGTCCCGAGAGCACCAGCACCTTCTGCTCTCCGCTCAGGTCCGCGCTCTCGCGCAACCGCCGGGCGTAGTCCAGCGCCCGCGCGCTCGAGTTTGCGTTGATCGCATCGCGCAACAACAGCGACAGGGCCCGCTCGCGCAGCTCGGGCACGCGGCTGAGAGCCTCGATGCGCGTGCGCAACTCCGGATTCTTGCCCGCGCTGTCCTCCGTCAGTTCGAGTTCGGCGAGATCCAGCCGCGCCGCGTGATTGTCCGGCTGCAGATCGATCAGCGAGTAAAGGTGCATCTTGGCCTTCACCGTGCGTCCCACGCCCAGATAGGTTCGCGCCGCGAGTTCGTGAAACTCCGCGCTATTGGCCGCGGCCGCCTCGGCGTTTTCGATCGCATCGAGCGCCGAGCGGGTCACGCCGTGCTGCAGCGCAACCCGGATCAACTCGATCCGGCTCGCGAGCGTCTTGTCCAGACGCGCGACGTTTTGCTGATAGTAGATGGCTTCGGGGGACTGCTTCGCCCTCGCCGCCTCGGTCGCCAGTTTCCAATGCACGAGGCTGCGCTGATTGTCGCGCAACGCCTGGCGTGCGGTGAGGAGCGCGTTGTCGTAGTCGCCCTCGTCCATGAATTTTTGGGCCATGCGCGCGAGTTTCTCGCCGCGCCAGTTCTTGTAGGCCGGCCAACCATGATGCCTCGCGACGTAGTAGCCGCCGGGCAGGATAACCAGTGCGATCACGCCGACGATCAACCAGCGGCGCAGACGGGAAGCGGAGGTGGGATTCATGGAGCGGGAATGCGGATGGCAGCCGGGTCTCGACTACACGGACGGGGTTGGGGTTAGAGCGCGGACGGAAACGACGCGGCCTGGGCGGACTCGATCGTGATGATTTCGTGCAAGGTCGCCTGCAGCGTGTCGCGCGCCTCGGCCGCGCTCACCGGGCCGGTCACCGCGATGCCGACGACCCGCTGCCCGAGATTGCGTTCGCCGCGAGCGACCGAACGGAGCCGCTCGGTCGAGTTCGCCTGACGATACACGACGCGGTTGTCGTAACTCGCTTCGTTTTCCTCGACGATCGCGTGGAACACATAGACGTCGCGACCGTTGTCATCGAAGAGATACGTCACGAACGGCAGCGAAAGATCGCCCACGCGACAGACAAAAGGCCCGGTCTCCGACACAAGCTGCAGCCCGCTGGCCGGCAGGCACACGGTCGGATAGTGGCTGCCCGCGAGGAACTTCGAGACGCGCCCGGGCAGCCAGCGCAGATAATACATTTGCCAGCGATGGCCTTCGTTCGTCTGCCACGACGCGAGGTTGCCTTCATTGTATTTCAGCAGCGCGCGCGAGCGCTCGCCCAACTCGGCGCGTTGAAACGCCGGCGCGTTCTCCGGCCACGCGAGATCCCACGCCACCGGCTTCGACGCCGCGCGTTCGTGATAACGATACCAGCCTTCCGTCGCGGCTTCCGCCGTGCCGAGCCAGGCGAGTCCGCCAAGCGCAAACCAGAAGGGAAACGGCGCCCGACGCGGTTTCGCGGCACGCGTCGGCGCGGCCGCGGGCTGGCGTCCGCGCCAGCGCTGAAAACCTTCCGCCAGCAGCCACAGACCCGCGAGACACAGGATCATCACAACGTTGCCCACCGTGTCGTGCCACTTGTCCGCAAGTTCGTTTCCACCCGTCCCACCGAGATACGTGAGCGTCACCGTCCGTCCAAAATTCAACGCGAACGCCAGCGCGAACGAACTCAACATCAACAGCGCGCGCGCCACCCAGCCGAAGCGGTAGAACTCGCCGAAGAAGAGCGACACCATGAACGCCGTTTGCAGCGAGCGCACGCCGCTGCACGCTTCCTCGACGTTCACCCACGAGCTGCCGACGAGGATCAGATTGCCTTTCGAAAGCGCCGGGAAACCGGCGAGCGTCAGCACTTCCGCGCACGCGCTCGCGTTCCACTGCATCAGCGACTTCGTGAGATTATCCTCCATCCACACCGGCCACGGCAGCGCCGTCATGCAGAACAAAATTGGAAACGCGCAATGCAGCGCGCCACGCCAACCGCTCACCGAAAACACCGCAAACAGCGACACGCCGATCGCCAGGCCCGCCATGATCCAGTTGATCTTCACCCAATCGGGATTCGCCTCTTGCACCACGCGCACCGGCAGATACGCGATCAACAGCAACGCCGGCAAAGCGAGCCACCACCACGTCCCGATCGGTCGGCTGCGATTCGGCCGCGTGTTCCAGCGTTCGTAAAACAGATACCCCGCCAGCAGCGGCACCGCCCAGCCATACGCGTAGGTCGGGTTCACCGACCACTCGAGTCGTTGTTGATTCCAGATCAGCAGCCAGAACGCGCCGAGCAGCGCGAAGCTGGCAATCCAGTCGCGAGTGGGCGTGGCAACGCGGACTTCTTGCGGGGCGAGTTGAACCTTCGTGGCTTGCAGGCTGGAGGCAGCATCCATGGAGAAAGGGCGACGTTGGACGCGTCAGGGACGCGAAAGTTCGTGCTGACGCAGTATTTCCTCGGCGCCCGCCACGTCGGCCACACGCTCGAGTTGCGCCGCGAAACCCGGCAAAACGACCGCCGGCGAGTAGCGCTGCACCCAGCGCGTCTTCGCCGCGAGCTGCGTGCGCCAGATCGAATCGCCGGCAAACCGCTGCAACACGTTCGCAAGCTCACCCGCCTGCCCCGGGCGCACATTCACGCCGAAACCGCCGTCGTGCACCGCGCGCGCCAGTTCGCTTTCTTCATCGGCGACCGTCGCCACCGGCACGCCCGCCTGGAGCAGCGAGAGCAGTTTGCTCGGAAAGAAATACCGCCCCGTGCCGCTCGCCTGCGTGATCAAGCCGACGTCCGCATCGGCCAGCATCTGCGCATAGTCCTCATCGCTCAACAGCGGCAGCAGTTTCAGATTCGACAACTTCATCTCGGCCACCTGCGCCTCGAGCGCTTCGCGCTGCGCCCCCGCCCCGATGATTGCGATCGTCACATTCGGGTCCGCCTCGAGTTGCTTCGCCGCCTCCAGCAGGATTTCGATGCCCTGCTTGCGGCCGAGATTTCCCGAGTAAACCGCGAGCAGGTTCGTCGCCGGAATGTCGAATTTCTCGCGGAACGCCCCCCGCACCTGCTCGCCCGCCGTGCCGCCCGAGGTCCGCAGCCAGTTGGGAAAGAAAATCAGTTTCCGCGCGCGCAGTCCTTTTCGCCGGAACTCCTTCATCATCCCGTCCGAAATTCCCGACACCGCCGCCGCCCGCCGATACGCGAATGCCTCCAAACTATAAAGCATCCGGATAAAACCGCGCCCCTGCACCATACCAAGACCCACCGCCGCGCCCGGCTGCAGATCCTGCACGTGAAAAACATAGCGGCTGCGCTTCAGCCGCGTCGCGATCCACGCGAAAAATCCGAGACACAGCGGTGGGCTGACCACGACATAAACGTCCGCGCGCGGCAGAAACAGCACGCGCAGCAGCGACATGAGCCCGAAGCTCAATTCATGAGCGATCCGCCGAAGTGTTGTCGCCTCTGCGGGAACATATTGCGCGCAGCGGTGAACCTCGACGCCGTTGATGCGTTCCTGTCGAAACCAACGACCGCGATCGCCCGGCTCTTTTCGCCAGTGCGGGTAATACGGGAATCCCGTCACCACCGCGACGTCGTGATCGCGGGCCGACAAATATTCGGCCAGCTCCGCGTTGTAAGGCGCGATGCCCGTGGCTTCAGGACGATAGTTGATGCCCCAGAGGATGATCTTCATGTCGAGGAGTTGTGGTTGCAGCGCACCACCACCCGCCCGGCGCGGGGTAACGCACAGGCGAGGTCGATGAACCCGGAGGAGATGCGCGCGGAAATCTTGATCCGCCACGATAGCCTCGAACGGGCTTCCTCGAAATCGGGGCTAGTCCGCGTCGATGCCCCTCGAATCCCCGAGGACCTTCTTCGATTCTTCCCTACCCCGGACCTCAGGGGATATCTGATTGTTTTAAACAGAGGGAACCAGCCGGGAGAAAGTTCCCGTTTGGCGCGGAACTCCCGCCCCCAACAACGTTCTGTGCACCGTCGTGCCAGCTTCCTTCCGGCGTTGCAGTCGGCTGCTTTTCTCAGCCGCCCTGACGCTCGCGTCTGCGGGCGCGCCCGTCGTTTACGCCCGACAAGAACACCACGCGGCGGCGTCGAACCCGCGGCCGGAAAACGCTCCCGTCCTGAATGTTCGTGATTTCGGTGCGATCGGCGACGGACAGCTCCACCGTGTTTCAGAATGGGTGCAGAGCGGTCGCTTCAGCAGCCTGCACTCGCTCCGTCGCGCGTATCCATTTGTCGATGACGCGCGTTGGACGGTAGACGAGGTCGCCTTCGAACTCGCGAAACGCGCGCTCCCGCCGGCCGGCGGCACCATTCATTTTCCCGCGGGCCATTACGTCAGCGGACGCCACTCATGGCGAATCTGGCGCGACCACGTGCGCCTGACCGGCGACGGTCCCGACCACAGCATCCTCTCCACCGCTCCCGAAATCGAAGATGCCTTGAGCCTCTCTCCCTACCGGCACATCGGCTGGATCGAGGGCGCTGCGCACGAATTCGCCTACACCGCCGACAGCGGACAACGCGGCGGTTCGAGCCTGAAACTGAAGCTGCCGTCCCAAGCCGACCTCTCGCCGGGCGATCTCGTCTTTGTCCGCAACGGCGCCAACCGTTTCGATCAGGACTACGGAGAATTCAATGTCGTCACCGCCCTCGACGCCGACGGCACGCTTCATCTTCAACATCCGCTGAGCCGCGACTACACGCTCGCCAAACTCAACTGGGCCGGCGAGGTGGCCTCCGACTTCTCGCTGCCACGCCGCAAGGGCGCCGTGCAGGTCACCCTGCGCAAGGGCAACGGCTTCTTCGCTCCGTCCCGCGGCACCACCGTCAGCATCGGCGAAAACGTTTTCCGCGTGGAGCAACAGAACGGAAACACCATCCGCCTCGCCAATCTCGGCCCCGCCAACGATCCTCGCGGCACCGTGATTCCCGCCGGATCGAAAATCGCCAAATCGCGCACCGTCCTGAAACTCACGCGCAGCACGCGCCACTTCCGCGCCGAGGGCCTGCAGATCGTCGGCCGCCGCAAGGTCGTCAGCATTTCCAACAGCTACGATGTCGCCTTCGTCGATTGCACGTTCCGCCGCGATCTGCGCGATCGCGCCTTCCGCGGCGGCCTCACGCTCGACGGCGACGGCGGACGCTTCGCGCGCTTCGAACGCTGCACGTTCATCGCCACGCCCGCCATCGGCATGCAGATGGCGCGCTCGTTCGGCGACATCGTGTTTTCGGCGTGCACGTTCAAGGACACCAATGTCGCGTTCACCGAATTCAATTTCCGCGGCGAGGTTTCCGACTGCACGTTCGAGATCGAAGGCACCGCCGCCCTCACGAACGTCGTGATCGTCGGAAAGTCCTGCGGCGACCTCCGCGTCGTCGACAACCGCATCCGCGCGCAGGGCGTGAAAACCGTCTTCGACACCGTGTCCGACATCCATTCACAAAAACACGGTGGCGAGGGCGACGTCGTCATCCGCCACAATCGCATCGAGGTGCGCGACGTCGGACGCGTTTTCCCTTTGCCCCACTCTCATCGGCTTTCGCTCGCCGACAATCAGGTCGTTCAACCGTGAACCTCGCCGCGGCGTCGCGGTTCGTGCATTGACCGAGCGGGTCATTGCCTGAATTTTTTCGCGCACCTCCGCCCGCAACCGGGGCTTTCGTCGTCTTGCTCAACCCGCACCCAGTTTCCATTCCCCGCCTCCTCGTCGTGGAAGACGAGACCAAGACCCGTGCGTCCATCACGGAGGGTTTTCAACTCGAGGGTTGGAACGTCCTCCCTGCCGGCAACGGCGCCGAAGCCGTCGATCTCCTCGAACGTGAGGCGTTCGACCTCGTCATTCTCGACTGGCTGCTGCCCGACCGCGACGGTCTCGACGTCCTCCGCCACTTTCGGCAGCGCGGCGGACAGACCCCCGTGCTGATCCTCACCGCCCGCGGCACCGTCCCGGATCGCGTCGCCGGTCTCGAGTCGGGTGCCGACGACTATCTCACGAAGCCTTTCGCCTTCGCCGAGCTTCTCGCACGCAGCCGCGCATTGCTGCGGCGGCCCGTGATGAGCGTCGGACATTTTCTGAGTTGCGGCGACCTGCAGCTCGACACCCGCGCGCGCATCGCCGTTCGTGGCGACGAGCAAATTTCACTCACGCCCCGCGAGGTCGACATCCTCGAATACCTCCTCCGTTACCAGGGGCAGATCGTCACCCGCGAGATGCTCGAGCGCGAGGTCTGGAAGCAAAGCCATCGCTTCACCTCGCTCGATAACGTCATCGACGTTCAAATCATGCGCCTGCGCCGCAAGGTCGACCGCGACGGCGCCGAAAAATTGATCCACACGGTGCGCGGCGTCGGCTATCGGCTCGCGCGGGAGAGCGACTGATGCGGCGTTGGTGGCAGCAGCGCACCCTCCGCTTCCGGCTCGCCACGTGGTATGCGCTCGGCGGCGCGTTGCTGCTCTCGGTCTTCAGCGCGACCCTCTACCTCTACGTCGCCGAGCGCCTCGCCCAGCCGCTCGACCGCCAGCTTCGCCGCGACCTCGAAATGGTGCGGGCAAACCTCTCGCTTTCGAGCGACGGCACCGCGCTTTGGGCCGGTCAACCGCTCGCCGATCTCGATCGGCAAAGTCCCAGCATTCCGTGGTTCGAAATTTGGGATCACGACAGCCGCTTGGTCGCGCGCTGGTGGCAGTTGGACGAAGCGCGACTCGATCGCCTCCCACCCGCTCCCGCCGTCGGACGCGAAACGATCTCCATCTTCTACGTCGCCCCGGATCTTCGTCTTCGCTCCCTCTCGCTGCCCCTCGATCTCGGCACGCCGCGTCCGTTCATGCTGCGCCTGATGCGCAATCACGTGCCGAGCGCCGACGCGCTTCAGGCGCTGTTGCTCATCATCGTCGCCGCGCTTCCCGTCGTCATCACCCTGCTCGTCCTCGGCGGCTACGTCATCACGCGTCGCTGGTTGAAACCGCTCGATCGTATGGTCGAACAAGCTCGTCGTATTCACGCCGAGGACCTCAGCCGGCGGCTTCCCGTCGCCAATCCCAGCGACGAACTCGGCCAGCTCGCGACCGTGTTCAACGTCACTCTCGATCGCCTCCAGAATTCGTTCGTCGCGCTCGATCGTTTCGTCGCCGACGCCTCGCACGAACTTCGCACGCCGCTCACGACGCTCCGCAGCGTCGGTGAAGTCGGGCTGCGCCGGAGCCGCACGGTCGAGGAATACCGCGACATCATCGGTAGCATGCTCGAGGAATCGGAGCGCTTGCAGCTCCTCATCGAGCGCCTGCTCGAACTCGCCAGCGCGGGCGCCTGCTCCGTCAACCGTCAACGGGTCTCGCTCGACCGCCTTGTGTCCGATTGTGTCGGCGAACTCGCCGTCCTCGCCGAGGCCAAGGGCCAGTCGCTCCACATCGATCCCGGCGGCTGCGAGGTCGACACCGATCCTGTGCTTCTCCGCCAGGCTCTGCAGAATCTCGTCGACAACGCCGTGAAATACAGCCCTGCCGATTCGACGATCCGCATCATCGTTCGCAAGCAGACCGATGCCTGCACGATCGAGGTCGTCGATCAGGGCCCCGGCATCCCCGCCGAGCATCGCACCCGCATTACCGATCGGTTCTACCGCATCGATCGCGGCCGCAGCCGCAACGACGGCGGTTTCGGCCTCGGGCTCTCGCTCGCCGCCACCTACATGCGCACGCTTGGCGGAGCCTTGGAATGCGATGCCGCCGAACCGCGCGGCTCCATCTTCCGCCTGCGACTTCCTCGCTGAGCGGCGAGATTGCGCCGCCTCACTCTGGTATCCGGTTTTCCGGATACACCGGCGTCGCCCCGTCCTGGCTCGCCACCCATTCGCCCAAGCGACACGCGCGCTGCAGCGCTTCCCGCGGCTCCTCGCCACGCAGCACCGCTCCCAGCAGCCCCGCCAAAAATGCATCGCCCGCTCCCACCGTGTCCCGCACCTCGACCGCCCGCGCCGGTTCCCAATGCCACTGTTCGTCCCACAACAAACCGGCGCCTTTCGCGCCCGCCGTGACGCAGACCCGCGCCAGTTCGTGCTTCGCCGCCAGTCGTCTCGCCGCGTGCTCCATCGCTCGCTCGTTCTTCACGCGCTCGCCCAGCCAAGCGCCCAGCTCGTCGTCGTTCAACTTCACCACGTCCGCTTCGCGCAACACCAGCCGCACGACCGCCGCCGTGTCGAACGGCGGACGAAAATTCAAATCCACCACGCGCAGCGCCTCCGGCCACGCCTCCCACAACGCCTGCAGCGTCCGCCGATTGAACGTCTCCCGCAGCGCCAGCGTGCCAAACACGATCGCCCGCGGCTTCGTCTTCAACCGTTTCAATTTTTCCGGCGCTTCGATCCGATCCCACGCGACGTCACGGGCAATCTGATACGTCGCCACACCTTTCGCATCGATGGCCGCGCTCACCGTGCCCGTCGGCCGGTCGGTGCGCCGTTGCACAAACCGCGGATCCACGCCCCACGCCTCGATTCGCCGCCGCGCTTCGTCACCGAGAAAATCGGCGCCCACCGCGGTGACGGGCAGCACGTGCAATCCCTGCTGCGCGAGATGATACGCGCCATTGATCGGCGCCCCGCCAAGGAAAAGCCCGCGCGGCAGGCAATCCCACAGCACTTCGCCGAAGCAGACCACCGTCGGTCCGGCTTCGTTTCGTCCCATCCGTCGCTTCGACTTGCGCTCACTCATCGCGAATCGACTCCGGGCTCATGTGCAGTTCCTGACACGCTCGCAGATACGCCGCCGCCGACCACGCCTGATACGCTTTTCCCATTGGCCGGCCGGTCGTGCCGTGCACCCATTCGTTGAATTCCCACGGGCTCGCCTTTCCGAGCTGGTTCACGCGCGCGAGTTTCACCAGCTCGGTGCGCGCGATGTCGCTCAACCCCAGCCGATGCACGAAACGCACCCACATCCCGCCGATGAACGGCCACACGCCGCCGTTGTGATAATGATGCGGGAGATTCAACAGGTTCACCGTGTAATACGGTCGCCAATCGGGATCGCCCGATTGCACCGCCGGATAAAGGTTCGCGACCGGATACGGATCGTTCACGCCCACGCCCCACATGAAGCGAAACGCCGTCCGTGCGCGTTCGACGTCGATCACGTTGGTCAGAAACGCGAGGATGTTTCCCAATACGTCGCACCGCCAGTTGAAGCTGAAGGGCGTGATCTCCGCCAAAAGATACTGCGCGTCGCCCAACGAGGTCTGCCGGTCGGCGAAGGTGCTCCGTGACGAGGTCTCGATGCCCGTCGTCGGCCAAAACGACACCTTGATCTTCCCCGCGATGTGCTGCGACCACCGCAGATAATCCGCCGCCCGCACGAAGTCCTGCTGAAATTCGAGCAGGCGTCCGTAGCACACGTTCGCGCGATACCACAGCACCTCGTCGTAAAGCACGTGATAACTCCGGCCGAAAAGATCCGTCCAATCGCCCGCCTCCGGCACTTCGATCAACCCGTCCGTGTTGCTGTCCTGCGCCGACAACCAGTCCATGATCCGCTGCAGCCGAAACGCGTATTCCGACAGGAACGCCATGTCGCCCGTGTTCGTCACGTAGTGATACACCGCGATGATCAGCCACAGCCCGCTGTCGATCGACGCGATTCCGCCCACGCCGGAATATTCCGGCTCCCGCGTTTCGATGCGCACATTTGCCGGCACCTGCCCCGGCGGGCTCACGGCATCCAGCAACGTCCGCAACGTTCTCACCTGCGCTTCGCGAATATCCGGATCGTCCATCTCCACCGTCTGCACGATCGTGAAGCAACCGTCGCGCGCCCAAATGCTGCGATAATTGATGTCCGTTCCAGTGACCGTGTTGTCGCTCAGCGAACACGCCGAAAACCCGAGCGGCGTGATGTTCTTCCGCAGCGCCTCCAGCGCCTTCTCGTATCCGGTCGCGATCAACTCGCGGTCCTCCTCGCGCAACGTCCGCAGCGACTCCGGGCCGAAGAGCATGCCTTTCCACACACCGCGCTCCCGCCCGGGCAGCGGACGCGGACGTGGCACGACCGGAATGACGCCGAAATGCTTCAATCCCTCCAACACGCCGTCCGCCATGATTTGGTGCGTCACGAACGCCGGCAGCTCCACCACCGCTTCGAACAGCTCCGGCTGCGCATTTTCGACGACGATCCCCTTCACGCCCGGGATCAAAAACATGCTGCTGTCGTTTCCCGTGTCGCCGGCCACCAGCACGGTGTCCAGCGGCACATTCAACCGCTCGCACAGCCACACGAGCGCATTTCCCTTTGTCGCGCGCTTCGGCAAGACGTCGAGGTCGCGAAGACTTGAATACACGACCGTCGCCTGCAGCCCCGCCTCGTCCAGCCGCTGGCGCAACTCGTCGATCTTCTTCCGATCGATGCGATGCCAATACCAGCTCGATTTATACGGATGCAGAAACTCCGGCGGCTGCCGCTCGATGCCCGCCATCGAGCCGACGATTTCCTCCACCTTGGCCAGATCCCAACCTTCGCCAAACTGGGCGCCGAAATCCGAAAGCTCCGGCCGCGCCTGCGGATCGAAGAGCTCCGTGCCCACGCCGCCAATGATCACATCCGGCTCGGGCAGCTTCCGCGCCGCGATCAACGAGCGCACGTCGCGCACCGACCGCCCGGTGTTGATCACCAGAAGCGGACGCGTCTCGCGGTTCAGCGCTTCCCAAGCCTGCTTGAACCGCTGTTCCGATTCCGGATTGCCCAGGATCGTGCCATCGAGGTCGGTGGAAAAAAGTCGGATTGGCTGCGCGCCGCGATCGGGAGGCATGGTAACACCATTATCACCGCGCCCCGTGGCACAACTTCTTCCTCGCGAACGCGCGCAGGAAATTTCCTTTCACGTTCACTCGCTGTCGTTCCAAGGCTCGTCCCACTCGGTGTCCGCCAGCGTAAGAACCGTCGACGGCCGCTGCTCGACCGCCGCCACGAGTTGCTGCGCGACGCCCGTCCAGGTGAACAGGCTCCGCGCCTTGTGCGCGCCCATGCGCGACAACCGGCTCCGCAATCGCGGATGACGAAAAACCTTCGCCATCGTGATGCCCAGATCCTCGCGGTCGAAGGGATCCGCATACAGCGCATGCCGCCCGAACGTCACCGCCCGATACAATCCGCCGTGCACCGTCACCACCGTCGGCGTCCCCGAAGCCATCGCCTCGATCGCCGTCATGCCGAATGGCTCGTAACGGCTCGACAACACGAACATGTCCGCCGCGCGGTAGTAGTCCGCGAGTTCCTCCTCCGCGATGAAGGAACCGAACGTGATGCGATCCGGCGCCGATGTCTTCGCCGCGACCGCCTGATATTCCTCCAGCAGCGACCGTTCGAAATCGTTCAAGTCCGTCCCGCCGATCGCCAGATACAATCTCGCCGTCGGTTCGCGTTGCGCCACCAGATCGAATGCCTCGATGAGGAGATCGTAGCCTTTGTTGCGCGCCAGTCGACCGAGCGCCAACACGACCTTTCCTTCAAAACCGAGCCGTTGCCGGATCGCCTGCCGGCTCGCTTCGCCGACCGGATAATAGCGATTGTCATCATACCCCGGCGGCACCATTCGCACGCGCTCCGCCGGCACTTCGTAATCCTCGATGATGAAGTCGAGTTGGGGCGGCGTAGTCGCGACAACCAGACTACAATCGTGATAGAGCTTCCGCTCGTCGCGCACGCGGCGCGTGAAATTGTATTGCTTCTCGAACTTCGCCGCGTCGCCCGGATAATCGCGCTCCATCTGTCGCTGTTTCCACAATCCGAGCGAATGCGGCGTATGCACGTGCGGAACGTCGAGCACCTCGGCCAGATGCTGCCCCGCCACGCCGGCATCCCAGTAGTGGCTGTTGATGAAATCGTATTTCAGCCCGTGTCTCTGGATCAGCCGCAGCGCGTGCTCCCCCCACTCGTCGAGATATTCGACCAGATATTCCTTCGGAATGAATCCCTTTCCCCCGCACGGCACGCGAATCACCCGCACACGCTCCGTGACCTCCTCGAATTGCGGCTGGTCTTCGAATTGCCGTGTCCAGATGTCGACCTCGTAGCCGAGCAGCGCGAGTTTCTTGGAGAGCTCCAGCACATAGACGACCTGCCCTCCGGTATCGGCCGCACCGAGCGGCGGCACGGCGGCGACATAGCCATGCGTGGATATCATCGCGATGCGCGGAAGGGAGCTGTCTGCGTTCAGAGCTTGTCGTGTCATAGGCTAATAGTAGCACAAGTGCCGCCAATTCCGGCGGCTCGAGGGCCCATGGCAGTTATGCTGCCCGCGTCGGTGCGTCGCCCGGACCTCGTGCTGGAAGGGTGAACGTGCCGACCTGGCAAGCCCACCCTCAAGGCACTGCGCCTGACGTTTTGGTCAGGCATTTTACCTGCTCGTTCCCTCCGGACCCGATCTCCGGCAAGTCGGCCCACACATTCCCGCGCGCTCCTTTACAATCCAAGTCAAACTGCCGAACGTTCCCATCTCCACATGCCATCTTCGTCCGCTCCTTCTCCTGAAGCCTGCGCTCCCATCTTCGACTGGCTCGATCGCCGCAGCGTCGGCGTCCTCCTTCATCCCACCGCCCTGCCCAGCCCGTATGGCGTCGGCGCATTCGATCAGGAAGCCTTCAACCTCCTCGACTTCTTCGCCCACGCCGGCATCTCCGCCTGGCAACTCTGTCCCCTCGGCCCCACCGGCTACGGCGATTCGCCTTACCAGTGCTTCTCCGCCTTCGCGGGCAATCCCTACCTCATCGACCCCGGCGCCCTCGTGCAGGCCGGACTCCTCACCGCCGACGCCGTCGCTCCGCTGCGCGCCCTGCCGGCCGATCGCGTGGACTTCGGCGCCCTCTATCAACTGAAGCTGCCCATCCTCTTCTCCGCCTGGGAAGCCGCACGCCGCCATCCCAAGCGCGCCCTGCCCTACGGCGACTTCGACGCCTTCCGCCAGCAGCACGCCGCCTGGCTCGAAAGCTACTGCCTCTTCTCCGCGCTCAAGGAACATTTCCAAGGTCAGCCATGGTGGGAATGGCCCGCCGAGGTCCGCTCGTTTCCCGTCGCGCGCAAATCCCCTCTCGCCGGCAAACTCGTCGAGCGCGCCGACGCGTATGCCTTTGTTCAATATTTGTTCTTCGGCCAGTGGGCGAAGCTGCGCGAACGCGCGCGGGATTTGAACATCTCGATCATCGGCGACACGCCCATCTTCGCCGCGATCGACAGCGCCGACGTCTGGGCCAATCCCAATCTCTTCCAGCTCGATCCAAAAACGCTGCGTCCGACGTTCGTCGCCGGTGTGCCGCCCGACTACTTCTCCGCCGACGGACAGCTCTGGGGCAACCCGCTCTACCACTGGCCCGCTCACGCCGCCGACGGCTACAAATGGTGGCTCGACCGCCTCCGCGCCAATTTCGAACTCTACGACATCGTCCGCATCGATCACTTCCGCGGTTTCGACACGTATTGGTCGATCCCCGCCGGCGCGCCCAACGCCCGCACCGGCACATGGGAACAAGGTCCCGGCGTCGACTTCTTCAAAGCCGTCCGCGCCGCCCTCCCCGACGCGAAGCTCATCGCCGAGGATCTCGGCGAACTTTCGCCGTCCGTCATCACGCTTCGCGAGGCGACCGGTCTCCCCGGCATGGCGATTCTGCAATTCGCCTTCGGCAGCGGCCCCGACAATCTCTACCTCCCGCACAACCACCGCGCGAATAGCGTGATTTATCCCGGCACGCACGACAACGACACCACGCTCGGCTGGTATGCTTCGATGGACGAACTCACCCGCGATCACGTTCGCCGCTACTTCCGCGTGAGCGGTCGCGAAATCGGCTGGGATTTTGTCCGCGCCGCCTACGCTTCCGTCGCCCGCCTCGCCGTCATTCCGTTGCAGGATCTCTTCTCGCTCGGCTCCGAAGCGCGCTTCAACACGCCCGGCAAATCCCAGGGCAACTGGAGCTGGCGCTACCGCGCGGACCAGCTCCGCTCCCTCCGCGACGGCGCCTCCGCTTATCTTCACGATCTCGCCGAGCTCTACGGACGCGCCCCCGCGAAATCGCGCTAACCGCCGGATAAATCCGCTCCATTGACATCGCGCACCGCGACGCGTCGGTTTTGCGCGTGTCCGCCCGTGAAAAGATCCTCGTCGCCATGTCCGGCGGCGTCGACAGCTCCGTCGCCGCGCTCCTGCTCAAACAGCAGGGCCACGACGTCGTCGGCGCCTACATGAAAAACTGGATCAACGAGGACAACGTCATCGGCCACTGCCCGTGGATGCAGGACATCGACGACGCCCGCCGCGTCGCCGAGCAGATCGGGATCGAGTTTCGCGTCGTCAACCTCATGCGCGATTACCGCGAGCGCGTCGTCGCGTATTTGCTCGATGGTTACGCGCGCGGCCTAACGCCGAATCCCGACATCATGTGCAATCGCGAGATCAAGTTCGGCGTTTTCCGCGCCTGGGCTCGCGACCACGGCTTCTCCGCCGTCGCCACCGGCCACTACGCGCAGCGCGCCGCCCTGTCGCCCGACGCCTTCTCCCTCCTCGAGGGCGCCGACCCCAACAAAGACCAATCCTACTTCCTCGCGCTCCTCTCGCAGGAACAGCTTCGCGACGCCCGCTTCCCCATCGGCCACCTCGCCAAGCCCGAACTCCGCCGCCTCGCCCGCGAAGCCGGACTCGCGACCGCCGAGAAGAAAGACAGCCAGGGCATCTGCTTCATCGGCGAAGTGAAGATGCAGGATTTCCTCCGCGCCTACGTGCCCGACGCTCCCGGTCCCATCGTCCGCGCCACCGACGAACGCATCCTCGGCGAACATCGCGGCCTTCACTTCTACACGCTCGGTCAGCGCAAGGGCATCGGAGTTCCTTCCAACACCGACAACAAAGCCTATGTCGTCGTCGGCAAACGCGCCGCCGATCGCGCCCTCCTCGTCGCTTTCGATTCCCCCGACGCCCCGGGCCTCTTCCAACGCGAGGTCCGCGTCCACTCGCTCAGTTGGATCAACGATCCCATCACTTCCGCCCAACACCTCGAAGGCCGCGTCCGCTACCGCGATCCACGCGTTCCCCTCGAGTTCATTCCCGAGTCGGAAACCTCCGCGCTCATCCGTTTCCGCGATCCCCAACGTGGTCTCGCCAGCGGCCAGATTCTCGCTTTCTACGATGGCCCGCGCCTCCTCGGCGGCGCCGTTTACTCCTGATCCCTGTTCGAATTCCCATGCTCCCGCTCAACTCCGCCCGCTTCGTCCTCACCTCGCTCGCCTTCGCGACCGCCGTCGCCACCACCCACGCCGGCGACTGGCCGCTTCCCACCGCCGACAATCCCGCCGCCGCCGGCTTCTCCGCCGATCGCCTCGACACCCTTCATCGTAACCTTCGCGCGTCCATCGACGCCGGCAAATACTCCGGCTACATCCTCCTCCTCGCGCGCGACGGCGAAATCGTCGACTTCCGCGCCCACGGCCATCGTGACCTCGAAGCCCGTGCGCCCATGGAAAAGGACTCGATCGTGAGAATCTTCTCCATGTCGAAGATCATCACCTCGACCGCCATCCTCATGTTGATGGAGGAAGGCCGTCTTCGCCTCGGCGATCCCGCCGAAAACTACCTCCCCGCCCTCAAAAACCGCAAAGTCTTCACCGGCGGCACCGCCGACGCCCCGCAACTCGTCGACGCCAACCGTCCCTTCACCATCCGCGATCTCCTCACGCACACCGCCGGCTATTACTACGACGAAACCTGGTCCTCCGACCCCGTTCCCGCCGAGCTGATGAAGCGCGCGAAGATCTTCGAAGCCACCAGTCTCGACGACTTCATCCAACGCGTCGCCACCGTTCCGCTTCACGAACAACCCGGCACCCGCTACCGTTACGGCATCAACACCGACATCCTCGGCGCCATCGTTGAGAAAGCCTCCGGCCAGCCTCTCGATCAATTCCTCCAACAGCGCATCTTCGCTCCCCTCGGCATGCGCGACACGAGTTTCTGGGTGCCCAAGGAAAAACAATCGCGAGTGGCGAAGGTCTATCAGCGCGACGCCTCCGGCCAACTCGTCCCCAGCGCGTGGGCCAACGCTCCGCTCGCCGCCCCCGATCGTCCGCTCTTCAGCGGCGGCGGCGGACTCTACTCGACCGCCGGCGACTACCTCCGCTTCGCCCAGATGCTCCTCAACGGCGGCGAACTCGACGGCACGCGCATCCTCAGCCGCAAAACGGTCGAGCTGATGACCCAAAACCACATCGCGCACCTCGCCAATCCGCACCCGTTCAACATTCCCTCGCAAGGCTTCGGCCTCGGCGTGCGCATCCTCACCGACCTCGGCCAGAGCACGCTCCTCGGCTCGCCGGGGACCTTCGGCTGGGACGGCGCCGCTACCACGAAGGTCGAAATGGACCCGACCGAACGCCTCGTCTCGATCGTCCTCTTCCAACACGTCCCGTTCAACCAGGACGACATCTTCGCCACCTGGGCCAACGGCTACTACGCCGCTCTCATCGACTGAGGTCGGGCGAAATGTCTCCGGAGAACCGCAGCTTCTCCGGATTCATCACCACATAGATCGCGCGTATCCGGTCTTCCACGACCGCAAACGCGAACACCGATCGCCGCCCGTCGCGTTGTCGCATCACCGCGCCGAGTTCGCCGTTCACCCTCGCCAGCTCTGCCTTTGCTCCCGCAAACGCCCGCTCGTGCAGCCCCGCATAGAACCGGCTGATCCGATCCGCTCCGATGATCGGCCGCAGCGCCGCCCGCACGCGCCCGCCGCCGTCCGAGTAAAGCACCGCGTCGTCCGACAACACTGCCAGTAGCTCGCTTACCTGCCCGCTCGTGCAAGCCACCAAAAAACGCCGCACCAGCTCCTCCGCGCCTCGCAGCGGCTTCGACGTCTCCGGCTCCCGCTGCGCCAGTTGTCGTTTCGCCCGGCTCACCAATTGCCGGCAGTTCGCTTCGCTCTTTCCCACGATCTCCGCAATCTCGTCGTAATCGTATCCAAACACCTCGCGTAGCAGAAACGCCGCGCGTTCCGTCGGACCCAGCGTCTCCAGCAAAAACAAAAACGCCACGCCCAACGAATCCGCCAGCGCCGCCCGCGCATCCGGCGCCGGCGCCGTTTCATCCACGATCGGCTCCGGCAGCCACACGCCCACATACTCCTCCCGCCGCCGCCGCGCCGATCGCAACTGATCGATCGCCAGCCGCGTGATCGTCGCCACCAGCCACGCCTTCGGCGTTTCGATCGCCGCCGGATCCTGCCGCTGCCAACGCACGAAGGTCTCCTGCACGAGATCCTCCGCTTCCGCGACACTCCCCAGCATCCGATACGCGATACCGAACAACAGCGCCCGATGCTCCGTGAAATCGTCGATTCTCATGCGTTCGCCTCCGTCACATGGTAGGTTGCGCGCTCGCCGCGCAACCTTCGCTTTCTCTTGCCACTTTACTCCCCGAATCCCGGCGGCATCCGGAATCCCACGTTCAACCGATTCCACCCATTGATCGCCACGATCACCAGCGACAGCTCCGCCAGCTCTTTCTCCGAAAACACCGCCCGCGCCGCCGCGTAATCGCCCTCGCTCACGTGCGTCCCCGCCAGCCGCGTCAACAACTCCGTCCACGCCAGCGCCGCCTCTTCGCGCGCCGTGTAAACATCCACCTCGCGCCACGCCGGCAGCAGATGCAGCCGCTCGTCCGTCTCTCCGGCCGCCTTCGCTTCGCGCACGTGCATGTCGAGGCAGAACGCGCACCCGTTGATCTGCGACGCTCGCAGCTTCACCAGATTCAGCAGCGTTTCGTCCAGCCCGGTCTCATCCGCCGCCGCCTGCAACGCCAGCATCGCCTCCATCACTCGGGGGGCCGCCTTCGCATAATTCAGCCGCGGCGCCGCCTGCTTCGTCTCGATCGTCGATGTCGTTGAATTTTTCATACAACACTTCGGACGAAACGGCCTCTGGTTTTGTGACAGCTTCCCGTAATTCGCTTTTGACCCCTTCTCCCGCCACGGCTTATGTGATCGACCCTTTTTCCAACATGTCCGCGCAACCGACCATCATCTACACCAAGACCGACGAAGCGCCCGCGCTCGCCACCTACTCGCTCCTGCCGATCGTGCAGGCCTTTACCAAGCACGCGGGCATCAACGTCGAGACGCGCGACATCTCCCTCGCCGGTCGCATCCTCGCCGCCCTCTCCGACCTCCTCCCGCCCGAGCAACGCGTCGCCGATCACCTCGCCGAACTCGGCGCGCTCACGCTCAAGCCCGAGGCCAACATCATCAAGCTGCCCAACATCTCCGCGTCCGTCCCGCAGCTCAAGGAAGCCATCGCCGAACTCCAGTCGCACGGTTTCAAGGTCCCGAATTACCCCGAGTCCCCCGCCAACGACGCCGAAAAAGACATCAAGGCCCGCTACGACCGCGTCAAAGGCTCCGCCGTCAATCCCGTCCTCCGCGAGGGCAACTCCGACCGCCGCGCTCCGAAAGCCGTCAAAGACTACGCCCGCGCCCACCCCCACTCGATGGGCAAATGGTCGCCCGACTCCAAGACCCGCGTCGCCACCATGGGCCGCGACGACTTCTTCTCCAACGAGAAATCCGTCACCGTCCCCGAGGCGACCACCGTCCGCATCGAATTCACCGCCGCCGACGGCTCCACGAAAGTTCTTCTCCCCAAACTCGCGCTCAAAGCCGGCGAAATCATCGACGGCACTTTCATGAGCCGCAAAACCCTGCAGAGCTTCCTCGAAGCCCAGGTCGCGCAGGCCAAGCAGGACGGCGTCCTCTTCTCCGTCCACCTCAAGGCCACCATGATGAAGGTCTCCGACCCGATCATCTTCGGCCACGCCGTCCGCGCCTATTTCAAAGACCTCCTCGCCAAGCACGCCGCCACCTTCGCCGAAATCGGCGTCGACCTGAACAACGGCTTCGGCGACCTCGTCGCGAAACTCGAAAAACTCCCCGCCGAAAAGAAGGCCGAGATCGAGGCCGACATCCAAGCCGCCTACGCCAACGGCCCCGCCGTCGCCATGGTCAACTCCGACCAAGGCATCACCAATCTTCACGTCCCCAGCGACGTCATCGTCGACGCCTCCATGCCCGCGATGATCCGCGCCGGCGGCAAAATGTATAACGCCGAGGGCAAGCTCCAGGACGCCATCGCCGTCATCCCCGACAGCTCCTACGCCGGTGTTTACCAGGCCGTCATCGACTTCTGCAAAAAGAACGGCGCCCTCGATCCGCGCACCATCGGCTCCGTCCCGAACGTCGGCCTCATGGCCCAGGCGGCCGAAGAATACGGATCCCACAACAAGACTTTCCAAATCGCCGCCGCGGGCACCGTTCGCGTCGTCGACGACGCCGGACGCGTCTATCTCGAACACGCCGTCTCCGAGGGCGACATCTGGCGCGCCTGCCAGACGAAGGACGCGCCCGTGCAGGACTGGGTCAAACTCGCCGTCAACCGCGCCCGCCTCTCCAACACGCCCGCCGTCTTCTGGCTCGACGAAAAACGCGCCCACGACGCGCAGCTCATCGCGAAGGTTAAAACCTACCTCGCGCAGCACGACACCACCGGCCTCGACATTCGCATCCTCCCGCCCGCCGCCGCGTGCACGTTCACGCTCGAACGTCTCGTGAAGGGGCAGGACACCATCAGCGTCACGGGCAACGTCCTCCGCGACTACCTCACCGACCTCTTCCCGATCCTCGAAGTCGGCACGAGCGCCAAAATGCTCTCGATCGTTCCGCTCATGAACGGCGGCGGCCTCTTCGAAACCGGCGCCGGCGGCTCCGCGCCGAAACACGTCGAGCAGTTCCTCGCGGAAAACTACCTCCGCTGGGACAGCCTCGGCGAATTCTTCGCCCTCGCCGCCAGCTTCGAACATCTCTCGATCGTCGCGAAACACGCGAAGGCCAAGGTTCTCGCCGAAACCCTCGACACCGCCAACGGCAAGTTCCTCGAGAACGACAAATCTCCGGGCCGCAAGCTCGGCACGATCGACAACCGCGGCAGCCACTTCTACCTCGCGCTTTACTGGGCCCAAGCCCTCGCCGCGCAATCCGTCGACGCCGATCTCGCGAAAATTTTCGCGCCGATCGCCGAAAAACTCGCCGCCAACGAAAAACAAATCGTCGACGAGCTCATCTCCGTCCAAGGCAAGCCGACCGACATCGGCGGCTACTACCAGCCCGACGACGCCAAGGCCTCCGCCGCACTCCGCCCGAGCCAGACCTTCAACCAAATCCTGGCGCAGCTCTAAGAGCCGCCCTCAAAAAGAAGCCCGCCACCCGGCGGGCTTCTTTTTTAAACGTAGTCCCGACTTCGCCTTTTCACGCCGGCGGACGCCGCACCTCCCTGACTTCGACCGAAAGCCGATAGTCGAGTCCCGGACATCCCCGCGCGATCTCGACCGCCGCGTCCAGGCTGTCCGCACGGATCAAAATATACCCGCCGACCACCTCCTTCGCCTCCACATACGGCCCGTCGACCACGCGCGACGCACTGCGGGGTCCCCGCACGATCTTGCCCGCCGTATCCAAGCCGTTTGTGTCGACGACCAAATCCTTCGCCCGCAGCTCCTGCATCCAAACCATGAAATGCTGCATGATCTGCTGCATCTCTTCCGGCGATGGCGCGGGGCCGGTCGTCGGCTGAAGCAAAAATAGCATGAATTGCGATTGAGTGATGGGAGGGTTCATGGGGTTTCGTGTTCATTTCTACGACGAACCGCGCCGACTGATCAGGACAAATTTATTGCGGCGCTCATTTTCCCGGCCCCGGTTCGCCGCCAACATTTTCAACACCGTCCGGGATTGAAGCTGGCGCGTCCCCGCCGGCGTTTTCAAATGGAGGGATGCACGGCTTCATCGAGTTCCTTCAAACCTTGTTCCTGCGCTACGGTCTTCCGCCCGACACTTCGAATCTGACCGCCCGCACGATCGGCTTCATCGTGCTCATTCTGCTGGCCTGGTTGGTCGACTTGCTCACGAAGCGCGTCATCCTTCGGGTCATCAGCGGCGTGATTCGCCGCAGCTCCGGCAAGTGGGACGACGCCATGCTCGACGCCGGCGTGTTCACCCGCCTCTCCCACCTCGTCCCCGCGCTCGTGTTTCACGTCTTCGGCGGCGACGTCCTCGGCGAAACGCCCGCCATGCTTTCGGCGCTCGATACGTTCGTCACGATTTACCTTGTTCTCATCGGCCTCTCCGTCGGCAGCGCCATCTTGAACGGCGCGCAAGCCATCTTCCTCAAAACCGATTTCGGCAGCCGCGTTCCCGTCAAAGGATTCGTCCAAGCCATCAAGCTCGTCGGCGCGCTCGTCGGCGCGATCTACATCCTCGCGCTCCTCCTCGACAAATCCCCCGTCTACATCTTCTCCGGCATGGGCGCGCTCACCGCCGTCCTGCTCCTCATCTTCAAGGACGCCCTCCTCGGTTTCGTCGCCGGTATCCAGATTTCGGTTAACCAAATGGTCCAAACCGGAGATTGGATCGAAATGCCCAAGGCCGGCGCCGACGGCTTCGTGATCGATGTCTCCCTCACCACCGTGAAAGTGCAGAACTGGGATAAAACCATCACCACGATCCCCACCTACGCGCTCATCTCGGAATCCTTCAAAAACTGGCGCGGCATGTTCGAATCCGGCGGCCGCCGCATCAAACGCGCGATCAATATCGACATGCAGTCCATCCGCTTCGCCGACGAAGCCATGCTCGAACACTGGCGCAAATTCCGCCTCCTCCGCACCTACCTCGCCGACAAACTCGCCGAAATCGAAGCCGAGAACCGCCAGATCGGCGAAGACCTCGGCGTCCTCGGTAACGGCCGCCGTCTCACCAACATCGGCACCTTCCGCGCCTACTGCCTCGCCTACCTCCGCGCTCACCCCGGCGTAAACCAGGACATGCTCCTCCTCGTCCGCCAGCTCGCTCCCGGCGAACACGGCCTCCCGCTCGAACTGTATTTGTTCACCAAGGACGTCCGCTGGGTCGTGCACGAAGCGGTGCAGGCCGACATCTTCGATCACCTGCTCGCCGTCCTCCCGCAGTTCGGACTTCGTGTATTCCAACAGCCCGTCGGCCACGACATCCGCGCCCTCGCCGACCGCCTTCCGCTCCACTCGTAGCGAAACGCAGCTCCCCCCCGACTCGTCGGGGCGAGCGTTTCGCCTCCGCGGCTTCCCGTCATAAGCAATATTGCGTATTCCGGCGCCCCTCGCGCTCCGGCATGCTGACCACGCGCCGACTTCCGTCGGCGCGTCCACTTCAACCCCACGTCAACATGCTTCGCTCCCGCCACTGCCTACTTGTCGCCGCTCTCCTCCTCGCGCCTTCCCTCGCTTTCGCCATCGACGCCGGCGACATCGCCCGCGCCCAAAAAATTCTGACACTCGTCTCCAAGCTCACGATCAAATATCAGGCGAAGTCGATCAACGTCCCCGCGCCCACGCCGCTCACCGACAAATCCGGCAAATACTTCGTGCCCTACAACGCGAAGGGCGAGCCCACCGAATGGGCCGTCAAAGCCTTCAACGCCCAGGCCGGCGCCGCCATCGGTGCCAAGGCCGGTGAGAAAGCCGCCGGCGCTCTCGCCGCGAAAGTCCCCCTCGGAGGCCTCCTCTCCGGCGCCGCCAAAAACAAGGGCAAATCGATCGGTGCGTTCGCCGCCGTCGGCGGTGCCGATTTCGTGAAGTCCACCTCCGACTTTTCTTTCAAGAGCCTCGACGACTACATCGTCTACCTCCACGTCACTCACTCCAACTCGCCTGGCTACACGCAGTCGCTCGCGACCGTGATGTCGATCTACCCCGAAGTGGAAAAAAACTACAGCGCCGCTCTCGACCGCGCCTACAAGGCCGCCGAGAAAAAAGCCAAGGTCGCTTCGAAATAACTCATTCTTCCCGCCAAAGGACGCCTCTTCGAGGCGTCCTTTTTTTGCGTCCGGAAAAATCGCTACCCCCGCCGCAAACTCCCCACCTGCCGCAGCGCCTCGTAGCACGCCACTCCCGCCGCCGTGCTCAGATTCAGCGAACGCAGATCCGGATTCGCGTGCGGAATCTTCACGCGCCGCTCCACCCCGATTTCATCGTGCAACCAGTCCGGCGCGCCGGAGCCTTCGTTGCCGAACACCAATCCATCTTCGTCCGCGAATTCCACGTCCCAGAAACTCCGCGCCCCGCGCGTCGTAAACAGCCACAACCGTCTCGGCCCCACGCCGCTCGCCCGAAACGCCGCCCAGTCCGCGTGCTCATGCACGTCGAGCGACTTCCAGTAATCCATCCCCGCGCGCCGCAGATTCCGATCGTTGATCACGAATCCGAGCGGATGGATCAGGTGCAGCCGCGACTTCGTCAATGCGCACATCCGGCCGATATTACCCGTATTCGGCGCGATCTCGGGCTGAAACAACACGACGTGGATCATCGATTCAGTCTCCGTTTACTCGCCGCCACGGCGCAAGCCCGCCTCCCGCATTGCGTTTCGCTGGCGATTGCCCCAACGTCGCGGCTTCCAGCTTCGTGAAGCCCCCGCCCAAAAGCATTGTCCTCGTCGACGACGAGAAGTCCTACGTCGACCTGCTGGCCAACATGTTGACCGAGCACCTGCCGTGTCCGGTCCACACCTTCACCCGTCCGCTCGACGCCCTCGCCGCGATTCCCACGCTCAACGTCGGCATCGTCGTCACCGATTACCACATGCCGCAGATGGACGGCTTCGAATTCATCCGCGCCGCCTCCGCCCTTTTGCCGGGCACGCCATTCGTCCTCATCACCGGCCACTCACACCTGATCGATCAAACAATTTTTCCCGGCGAACCGCTCCGCGCCATCCTCGCCAAACCTTTCGGCTGGCGGACGCTCGCGCACGAGATCGCGATCCACGTGCCCAAATTCACGATCGTCGCCGAGGACATCAAAGCCGACTCGCCGGCGCACTGAGCGAGGGCGCGTTTCTCAACGCCGGTATGCTTTCATCGCGCGATCCAGGTCGCGCATCTCGACCTTCTTTTTCAGGGTCTCGCGTTTGTCGAAGAGCTTCTTGCCCGTGCACAGCGCCACTTCGACTTTCACCAGCGCCTCCTTGAAATACATCCGCAACGGCACCAGCGCCCGCCCGCCGCTATCGAGCGCGACCTGGATCTTGCGGATGTGATGCTTGTGCAGCAGCAGTTTCCGCACGCGCTTCGCGTCGTGGTTGTGGATGTTGCCAAACGCATACTGCTCGATGTGCGCGTTGTGCAACCACACCTCGCCTTTCTCCACCCGGCCAAACGCATCGTTGATCTGCGCCTTCCCCGCCCGGATCGACTTCACTTCCGTTCCGCGCAACTGGATCCCCGCCTCGAACTTTTCGTCCACGAAATAGTCCCGCAACGCCTTCGAATTGCGGATCTCCGTGTAACGCTTCGCCTCTTTCTTCTTTGCGGTCATGACCTCGTGACATCCATGCACGAAAAAGGCGGCTCCCGCAATCGCGGCGCCGCCCTTTGAAATTTTGGAAAACGGCTCAGTTGTCGCCCAGCTCGTAGCTGATCTTGCCTTCGATGATTTCGCGGAGCGCCACGTCTTCCGACGAAAGCTTTTCCAGCGACTCGACCAACGGACGGTTCCCGCGGCGCAACTGCTTCACGCGACGCGAAACCACGTTGATCAACAAGTTCGGGTCGGGAATGACTTTGAGCGCTTCTTTAACGTAATCGTCTCTCATGGTGGTCGGTTCTTCCGATGAAAAACGTTGAGGAGTAGCCCCCACCTCTCCTGCGTCAAGGGCCAATTTCCCTCGCGCCGCCCGCCCATGCCACGATTGAACCTTTGAACTTTGGAGCTTCTCTGGAGCTTGGTCCCTGGATCTTGGATCTTTTCCGATCGTCATGTTCACGCCGCCTCCATCCCTCCTCGTCGCTTGGACGACTGTCGCCACCGCCGCCGATGCCGAGAAACTCGCCCGCGACGCCATCGCCCAAAATCTCGCCGCCTGCGTCCAAATCGACGGTCCCATCGTTTCCCATTACCGCTGGCAAAACCAACTCGAACGCGGCGAAGAATTCCGCCTCTGCTTCAAGTTTCTCCCCGAGCAACTCGTCGCCCTCGAGATCTTTATCTGCGACCAACATCCCTACGACACGCCCGAGTGGATCGTCGTCCCCGCGGTCTCCGTGGGAGAAAAATACTTGTCATGGGCTAGGGCGAACTCTAGCATTCCGCCCCTTTAGCAACCTGCAACCGTCCCTTTTATAGCCATGTCACAGCACAAAAGTCTCCAAGGCGCCTCCGGTATCGTCGTGAAGCGCAACGTCCTCAAGCGCTTCGAGCGCGTCGATCTGCTCAAGAAGCGCGGCCAGTGGAAAGCGGGCGACCGCGTCCAGGGCCTCCGCAAGACGAAGCCCGAGGTCTGAGTTCTCCTTTCTCCCCTTTCAACGGCAGGTCGCACCACGGCCTGCCTTTTTTATGTCCACGCCGTCCTCTCCCGATCTCCAGGTCAACACCGTTGACCAACCCCGCCCAAACCTCTTGAAGCGCCTCTACGCTTGGGTGCTTCACTGGGCCGACACCCGCTACGGCCTGCCCGCGCTCGTCCTGATCGCGTTCGTCGAATCGTCCTTTTTTCCGATCCCGCCCGACGTCCTGCTGATCGCGCTTTGCATGGGCGCCCCCAAACGCGGCCCTTGGTTCGCCCTCTGGTGCTCTATCGGCTCCGTCCTCGGCGGCGTCCTCGGCTACTTCATCGGCTACGCCGCCGAACCGCTCGGCCGCTGGATCATTTTCGATCTCCTTCACTACGGCGCGGCTTGGGAGAAAGTCGCCGAGCTCTACGGTCAAAACGCATTCCTCGCCATCGTCACCGCCGCATTCACACCGATTCCCTACAAGGTGTTCACGATCGCGGCCGGCGTTTTCCACGAACAGGTAAGCCTCTGGACGCTGGTCGGAGCCTCGCTCATCGGCCGCTCCGGCCGCTTCTTCCTCGTCGCGGGCACGATCTACATCTTCGGTCCGCCGGTGAAGCGACTCCTCGATAAATACCTCGAGTGGTTCACGCTGCTCTTCATGGTGCTGCTCATCGGCAGCTTCGTGCTCCTCAAATACGTCTTCTGATCGTGGCGCGGAACGCGTGAGCGTTTCGCCGCCCTTCTTTACACTGGACACTCCGCATGTCGCGCGTGAGTTTCCCGCCGTTCTTTTCCTCTGCGGGTGTAGCACAATGGATAGTGTAGCGGTCTCCGAAGCCGTTGATCCGGGTTCGACTCCCGGCACTCGCACCAGTCTTTAAAAAACAAAAGCCGGGGCACCTCGCCCCGGCTTTTTAGTTGGTGGAGCCCGACGTTGCCACCGGGCCAGGCGCACCTCAGATATGAATCGCTTCCCCCATCGCCGCCGCCGCCGCTTCCATCACGGCTTCGCTCAGCGTCGGGTGCGCGTGGATCGTCTGGTGAATTTCCTCGATCGTCGCTTCCATCTCGATCGCAAATCCATACTCCGCGATCAACTCGGTCGCTTCCGACCCGATGATGTGCGCGCCATAGATTTCGCCGGTCTTCGCATCGGTGATCACCTTCACGAAGCCATCGCTCTCGGATGACGCGACCGCCTTGCCTGACGCCGTGAACGGGAACTTGCCGACTTTGTAATTCAACCCCTTTTCCTTCGCGGCCTTTTCGGTCAGCCCCGTGCTCGCGACCTGCGGCTGGCAATACGTGCAGCCCGGGAAATTCTTCACGCGTTCCGGCTTCGCGTGACCGAACATGCCGTTCACCGCGCTGACCGCTTCAAACGTCGCCACGTGCGCCAACCACGGCGGTCCGATGATGTCGCCCGCCGCATAGATGCCCTTCGTCGCCGTCTGATAATCGTCGCCAACCTTCACGTAGTTCCGGTCAAGCTCCACCTTCACGGCCTTGCCGAGCACCCCTTCGATGTTCGCCACGACACCGATCGCCGAGAGCACGGTCTCGACTTCGATCTCCTCGCTCTGGCCGTCCTTCACGAGGTTCAACTTCACCGAGTCCTTCCCGACACGGAAGTTTTCACACTTCGTGCCCGTCTTGATCGTGATGCCCTGCTTCTCGAACGAGCGATGCAGCACCTTCGAAACTTCTTCGTCTTCCACCGGCAGAATCTGCGGCAGCATCTCGACGAGCGTCACCTTCGTGCCAAACGCGTTGTAGAAATACGCGAACTCCACGCCGATCGCACCCGCGCCGACGATCACGATCGACTTCGGCAGCGTCTTCGCCGCCAACGCCTCGCGCGACGTCATCACACGCACGCCATCGACCGGCAGATCCGGAATCCGCCGCATCTTGCAGCCCGTCGCGATGAGGATGTTCTTCGCCTTCAGGAAGGAACCCTTCTTGTCGCCTTCGACGATCTCGACCATCCCGGCGGCCGGCACCGTCGCCTTGCCGACGATGTAGTCGACCTTGTTCTTCTTGAACAGAAACTCGACGCCTTTCGCCATCTGGCCCGCGACACCGCGCGAGCGTTCCATCACTTTGGCGAAATCGAAGCTCACGTCTTTCGCCGAGAGTCCGAAGGCCTCCGCCTTCTTCATCTTCACGTAGAGTTCCGCGCTCTTCAGCAGCGCCTTCGTCGGAATGCACCCCCAGTTCAGGCACGTGCCGCCCGCGCGTTCCATTTCGACGCACGCGACTTTTTTTCCGAGTTGCCCGGCCCGAATCGCGCCCGCGTAACCCGCAGGACCGCCGCCGACGACAACCAGATCGTATTCGATAGTTTCAGCCATGGTGGGAGAGTTAAACTTTGGCCCCACCGTCTGCGCCGCCGGACCCACCGTCAAACGGAATCTCCGTCCTCACCCCCGACGCACGTCCCTTCAAATATCGATCACATCACCCTTGCTCTCCCGCACGCGCCGCTCCGGCGGACGCCGCCCCGCCGGTGGATCGCGCGGATCCGCCCGCTTCCTCACAAATCCGCCCAACAGCAAATTCGTCACACTCACGATCAACGCGCCGCCCACCGCCGGCCAAAAACCGTCGACGCTGAACCCGTCCACGATCTTGCCCACAAACAAAAACAACAAGGCGTTGATCACCACGATCCCCAACCCCATCGTCAGCACGATGAACGGCAGTGTGAAGAGCACCATCAACGGCTTCAGCACCGCGTTGAACAGCGTCAGCAGCAACACCACCGCCACCAGCGTCGCCCCGTCGGCCACACGAATCCCCGGCACCAGTTTCGTCGCGAGCACCACGCCCAACGCCAGCACGGCGCAGCGCAGCAGGAATTGAAGCAGCCCGTTCATCGATGGCCCCACTGTCCTCCGCTCGCTCCGTCCCGCAACTGAAAATCCTCATTGTTCAGGACTACCTGCGCAGCGGCGGCACCGAGCGTCAGTCGATCCTCCTCGCCAACGCCTTCGCCGACGCCGGCCATTCCTCACACCTGCTCACCTTTCGGCCCGGCGGCGCGCTCGCCTCCACCATCTCGTCCGCCGTCTCGCGTCACGTCCTGCAACCCTTCGACACCCACCTCGACTGGTTCGCGCCGCGCCTTCTCGCTTCCGCCGCCCGCCTTTCGCCCGACATCATCCTCTGCATGGGCCGCATGGCCAACTGCTACGCCGGCGCCTTGCAACAACGCCTTCCCGCCGCCGCCGTCATCTCCACCCTCCGCACCGGCAAATCCCTCCCGCTCCTCTTCCGTCGCTCGCTCCACCGCGTCCGCCACATCGTCGCCAACTCCCGCGCCGCCCGCGATCTCCTCGTCCGCGACCAAGCCCTTCCTTCCGAAAAGATCTCCATCATCTACAACTCCCTCGTCTTCCCCGCCACCGCCGTAGCCGGACGCGCGGCGCCCCCACCGCGTCCCCCCTCCACGTTCATTCTCCTGAACGTCGCGATGTTCCGCCCTGAAAAAAATCAGCGCGAACTCATCGAAATCGCCGCGACGCTTCCACCCTCCTTCGACTTCCAACTCTGGCTCGCCGGCGACGGCCCCGCCCGCGCCGCCTGCGAACAGCTCGTATCCGAAAAACAACTCTCCGCCCGCGTGAAATTCCTCGGCTTCGTCCGCGACCCCACGCCGCTCTACGCCGCCGCCGACGCCGCCGTTCACGCCTCCACCTCCGAATCGCTGTCCAACTTCTTCATCGAAGCCCAAGCCCACGGCCTCCCTTGCATCGGCTACGAGGTCCAGGGCCTCGACGAAACCTTCCTCCCCAACCGCACCGGCTGGGTCATCCCGCGCCACGATCGCGCCGCCTTCCGGTCCGCGATCGAACACCTCGCTTCCCTCTCTCCCGCGGCTCGCGCCTCCCTCTCCGCCGACGCCCGTGCTTTCGCCCGCGAAACGTTCGATCCCGCCCGCCAGGTCGCTGCCTATCTCGACTTGTTTGCACGTCTCGCGTCCCCGACTTCCTGACACCGCGCTGTCAGGAGCCTGCATGCGGCACCACGGCTGAGTTGCATTCGCCGTCCCGCTCCGCATCCGTGCCTGCTGTGGTTAAATCGTCCCGTCTCGCTCCCGAATGCATCCGCCTCCGCGGCGTGCGTCAGAACAACCTCAAAGGCTTCGATCTCGATGTCCCGCTCGGCAAATACATCGCGGTCACCGGCCTGAGCGGCGCGGGCAAATCCTCGCTCGTTTTCGACACCCTTCACGCCGAAGGCCAGCGCCGCTACGTCGAGACCTTCAGCGCCTACACCCGCCAGTTCCTCGATCTCCTCGACAAACCCAAAGTCGACTCGATCGAAAACATCCGCCCGTCGATCGCCATCGAGCAGACCAACACCGTCAAAACCTCCCGCTCGACCGTCGGCACGATGACCGAGCTCACCGACTTCTTCAAAGTCTGGTTCAGCCACGTCGCCGAATGCTTCGACCCCGCCACCGGAGAGAAAGTCGAAGACGACAACGCCCAAACCATCTGGGCCAAAACCCACGCCGCCCACGCCAGCCAAACCGTCATCGTCGCGTTCAAGGTCACCAAACCCGGCAATCTCACTTGGCCGGAAATCCTCCAAAATCTCAAAGGCCAGTCCTACCTCCGCGTCCTCCTTCCCCAACCCGACGCCTCCCTCGCCGTCCAAAAAATCGACGACCTCCTCTCGCTCTCTCCCGCATCTCTCAACTCTCAACTTTCAACTCAGCCCGCTCTCTACGTCGTCCAAGACCGCGTCGTCGTCTCCACCTCCGACAAACCCCGCTTCCTCGAAGCCATCGAAACCGCCCTCCACTTCGGCCAAGGCGAAGTCTTCCTCTTCGGCTCCGGGCCCTCGGCTCCAAGCTCTGGGCTTTTCACCGAACTCGGCCACTTCTCCCGCGGGCTCCACTCGCCCAAGACCGGCCGCACCTTCCGTGCCGCCACACCCGCACTCTTCTCTTTCAACTCCCCGCTCGGCGCCTGCCCGCACTGCCGAGGCTTCGGTCGCGTCATCGAAATCGACTACCGCCTCGCCGTCCCCGACCAATCGCTCTCGCTCGATGACGGCGCCATCAAGTGCTGGGAAAGCGACATCTACGGCGAATCGAAAAAAGACCTCTACGTCTTCACGAAGAAAAAGAAGATCCCAACCAACGTCCCCTTCGCCTCCCTCACGCCCGAACAGCGCGACTTCATCATCAACGGCGAACCCGGCTACGGCGAAGAAAACGGCAAGACTTGGCCGAAATACTGGTATGGCGTGAAGGGCTTCTTCCGCTGGCTCGAGAAGAACACCTACAAAATGCACGTGCGCGTCTTCCTCGCGCGTTACCGTGCCTACAACCCGTGCCCCGCCTGCGGTGGCCAGCGCCTCCAGCCGGAATCCCTCTGCTGGAAATGGCGATCCCGCACCCTCCCCGAACTCTACCAACTCCCCGTCTCCGACCTCCTTCGTCTCCTTTCAAATCCTCAAATCTCAAATTTGAAATCCGACGCGCGCAGCGCGTCGTTGGCCTACGACTCCATCCTCACGCGCCTCCGCTATCTCGAACAGGTCGGACTCGGCTATCTCACGCTCGATCGCCAATCCCGCACGCTCTCCGGCGGCGAAGTCGAACGCGTCAACCTCACCTCCTGCCTCGGCACGTCGCTCGTCGACACGCTCTTCGTCCTCGACGAACCCAGCGTCGGCCTCCACCCGCGCGACATCGACCGTCTCATCGGCATCATCCGCACGCTCACCGACGCCGGCAACACCGTCGTCGTCGTCGAACACGACGAATCCATGATCCGCGCCGCCGACCACGTCATCGAGGTCGGCCCCGAGCCCGGCGGCCGCGGCGGCCACATCGTCTTCGGCGGCCCCGTATCCGAACTTCTGACACACCCGAAAAGCATCACCGGCGCCTACCTCTCCGGCCGCGAGACGATCCCCACGCCTGAAAACCGCCGCCCCGTCTCTTCCTGCCCCCATCTTCACTTCACCAACGTCTCCAAACACAACATCCGGAACCTCTCCTTCCGCCTCCCGCTCCACCGCTTCGTCTGCCTCAGCGGCGTCTCCGGTTCCGGCAAATCCACGCTTCTCGACAACGTCATCTACCAAGGTCTCCTCGCCCAACAGCACCAACTCACCGAAGACCCGGCCACCATCGAATCGATCGCCGTCTCCGACTCCTCCGGCTCTGGGCTCTCCGCTCTCGGCTCTGGGCTCTTCAGCGAAATCGTCCTCGTCGACCAATCTCCCCTCTCGCGCACCCCGCGTTCCAATCCCGCGCTCTACACCGAAGCGTGGGAACTCATCCGCGATCTCTACGCCTCCACGCCCGCCGCCCAGGCCGCCGGCTTCAACTCCTCTTCGTTCTCCTTCAACTCCGGCGAAGGTCGCTGCGACCATTGCCAGGGCCTCGGTTACGAGCGCGTCGAGATGCAATTCCTCTCCGACGTCTTCGTCCCGTGCCCCGTCTGCGAGGGCCGTCGCTTTAAACCCGAGGTCCTCGCGATCCGTTGGAACGATCGCTCCGTCGCCGATCTCCTCGCGACCAGCATCACCGACGCGCTCCCGCTATTCGCGAGCCTTCCCGAAATCCACCGCCGTCTCGCCACGCTCGACTCCGTCGGCCTTGGCTACCTGACGCTCGGCCAGCCGCTCAACACCCTCAGCGGCGGAGAATCCCAACGCCTCAAACTCGTCCGCTACCTGGGCACCTTCGCCGAGGCGTCCGCCTCAGAAATCGAAAATCAAAAATCGAAAATCGAAAATTCCCCCGGCGCTCTTCTCCTCCTCGACGAACCCACCACCGGTCTCCACCGCCACGACGTCAAACGTCTCCTCTCCGTTCTCCAAGCGCTCGTCGATCGCGGCCACAGCGTCATCGTGATCGAGCACAATCTAGACGTCCTCAAATCCGCCGACTGGATCATCGAAATCGGCCCCGACGCGGGCGCCAACGGCGGCCGCGTCGTTGCCGAAGGGCCGCCCGAAAACGTCGCCGCCGCCGACACCGCCACGTCCCCCTTCCTCCGTGCCGCCCTCGCCGATCGTTCCGAGTTCCGCGTTCCGAGTTCCGAGTTACTCGCCGCCGAATCCCCTACGCGCTACGAACTCGCCCAACCCGGAACCCGGAACCCGAAACTCGAAACCTCTTCAACGCTTCGCATCGAAGGCGCCCGCGAAAACAACCTGAAGAACCTCTCCCTCTCCATCGCGCACCGCGAGCTCTCCGTCGTCACCGGCGTCTCCGGCTCCGGCAAATCCACCCTCGCCTTCGATATCGTCTTCGCCGAGGGCCAGCGTCGCTTCATGGAGTCGATGTCGCCTTACGCGCGACAATTCGTCGAACAACTCCCGCGCCCCGCCATCGACCGCCTCACCGGCATCCCGCCCACCGTCGCGATCGAACAACGCGTCACCCGCGGCTCCCGCAAATCCACCGTCGCCACCATCACCGAGGTCGCCCAATACCTCCGTCTTCTCTACGCGCGTCTCGGCATCCAGCATCACCCCGACACCGACAAACCCGTCGAACCGCTTTCCGTTGGTCAGCTCAAATCTCTCCTCACCCGCGTCCTCGACAAGCCCAAAGCCCGCCGCGCCAAACATCTCTACCTCTGCGCGCCACTGATCCGCGGACGCAAAGGCCACCACCAGCCGATCGCCACCTGGATCGGCAAACAGGGCTACAAACTCATGCGCGCCGACGGCCAGCTCACGCCCGTCGACGCCTTCCAAAAACTCGATCGCTACAAGGAGCACGATATCGAAGTCGTCGTCGCCGACCTCGCACCATCGCCCAACGCCCCGCTACCGAATCGCTCCGCCGCGCTGGAAACCGCGCTGAAACTCGGCAAGGGCTCTTGCTTCCTCCTCACGCCACAAAACGAAATCCTCTCCTGGTTCTCCACCACGCGCACCGATATCGACACCGGCGAATCCTTCCCCGAGCTCGATCCGAAGGATTTCTCCTTCAACTCCCCGCGCGGTTGGTGCCCCACCTGCCGCGGACACGGCCGCGTCTTCCCGTGGATGCTCGAGTCCGACGACGATGACGAAAACGATCCCGCCGCCCGCCTGCGCGAGTTCGGCGTCGATTCTTCCGAAGACCTCTCCGACGAAGGCACGCCCTGCCCCGAATGCCACGGCGCCCGCCTCAACCGCATCTCCCGCGCCGTCAAACTCCACTTCGCCAATCGAAAATCGAAAATCAAAAATCAAAAATCCTACTCCTTTTCTCTCCCCCAACTCCTCACCTCCACTCCGTCCCAGCTCCTCGCGCACCTGCGTAACCTAAATCTCGATACGCGCGGCAAACTCATCGTCCAGGACATCGTTCCCCAGATCGAGGAGCGCCTGAAATTCCTCGATCACGTCGGCCTCGGCTATCTCTCGCTCGACCGCCCCACCGAAACGCTCTCCGGCGGCGAAGCCCAGCGCATCCGCCTCGCCGCCCAACTCGGCTCCAACCTCTCCGGCGTCCTCTACGTTCTCGACGAGCCCTCCATCGGTCTCCACGCCCGCGACAACGATCGTCTCATCGAAACGCTCCAGTCCCTCCGCGAAAAAGGAAACACGCTCCTCGTCGTCGAACACGACGACGAGCTCATGGAGCGCGCCGATCGCATCATCGACCTCGGCCCCGCCGCCGGCATTCACGGCGGCGAACTCCTCGCCCACGGCACGCCCGCCGAAATCAAGGCCAGCGACAAATCCCTCACCGGCCTCTTCCTCTCGAAGGGCATCGCGCACCCGCTCCGCGGCGAATACCGCTCCGTCAAATCCAGCCCGCTTACGCGCACCAAGCCGGTCGCGAAACTCCTGAAAAAGAAAACGCCCGCCGGCCCCGATCCCTTCCACCGCGATTGGCTCGAACTCCACGGCGCCGCCTTCCGCAATCTCAAGAATTTCGACCTCCGCCTTCCCCTCGGTCGCCTCATCATGGTCGCCGGCCCCAGCGGCGCCGGCAAATCCACGCTCTTTCGCGACCTCCTCCATCCCGCCGTCGCCCACGCGATCAAAGCCAAAAAATCCACCCTCACCGGCCGCGAGTTCGTCAAAGCCACGAACTTCACCACCGATTCCCCCTCTCAACTTTCAACCCTCAACTCTCAACTCCCGTTCGAATCCTTGCGCGGAGCGAACGGCTTCAAACGCGTCGTCGAAGTCGACCAGTCCCCCATCGGCAAAACGCCCCGTTCCACGCCCGCCACCTACCTCGGTATCTTCGACCAGATCCGCCAGTTCTTCGCCTCGCTCCCCGAGTCCAAGATTCGTGGATACACCGCCTCGCGCTTCTCCTTCAACACCGCGGGCGGCCGTTGCCCGACTTGCGAAGGCGCCGGACGCGTGAAGCTCGAGATGGCGTTCATGCCCGACACCTACCTTCCCTGCGACGACTGCCGCGGCCTCCGCTACAGCCCCGATCTCTCCGACGTCACGTGGAAGGGCAAATCCATCGGCGAAGTCCTCCAGCTCACCTTCGAGGAAGCCGCCGACTTCTTCGACTTCCACTCGCACCTCTCGCAGGTCTGCAAGCTCATGTGCGATTGCGGTCTCGGCTATCTCACGCTCGGCCAATCGTCACCCACGCTCTCCGGCGGCGAAGCCCAGCGCCTGAAACTCGTCACCGAACTCTCGGCCGGCCTCGCTTCTTACCGCGAACGTTCCCGCGGCGAACTCCCGCGCAACCTCTACCTCCTCGAAGAGCCCACCATCGGCCTGCATCTCAGCGACTGCGAAAAACTCATCCGCGTCCTCCATTCACTCGTCGATCAAGGCCACACCGTCGTCGTAATCGAGCACCACCTCGATCTCCTCGCCGAAGCCGATTACATCATCGAGCTCGGCCCCGTCGGCGGGCCCGAAGGCGGCGAACTCCTCTACCAAGGCGAACTCTCCGGTCTCCTAAAAATCAAGAACAGCCCCACCGCCCCCTACCTCCGCACCAAACTCCACCGCTAAACGGGGCTCCAATTTGGCCCGTCCCGGGCGCTTGGATCGTGGTCCTCGCAGCGACCGCTCGCTTCAGTGCGCGGCCGCGACGCTCGCATCATGCGCCTTCGCCGCGTCCTGCACGACCTTGATCAGCTCCGGCAGCGACACCGGTTTCAGCAAATAACGAAACAGCGCCGCCTCGTTCACGCTGCGCATCAGCATTTCGGGCTTCATATAGCCCGTGACCAAAATCCGCTGCATGTGCGGATATTCCTCCCGCGCACGCACGAGAAAATTCATCCCGTTCCCGCCCGGCATCAGGTGATCGGCGATCACCACCTTGAATGCCTTCTTGTGCAAAATGAACTCCGCCTCGCGCGCCGACGTCGCCTGCGTCGTCTCGAAATAAGGCGATAACGCTGCCGCAAACACCTCCAGCAGCGGCTTCTCATCATCGATCAGCAACACCGCGTCCTTCGGTTCCACTGATCCGTTCGGCACGTCCGCTTGCTTCATGTCGTGCGCGGATCGTGGCGGCGGTCCGGGGCTTGGCAAATTCGAAATACGCCTTCAGCGCACCTCCGGGCTTTTGGTTTGCTTGTAATGTCCGATAAAAGTTAGGTGACGTCCGCTCCACCCATGGAATCCTACGACCTGCATCAGGCCGCTCGGCTGGGCACGCTCGCTTCCGTCCCCCCCGCTATTCTCGCCTCGGAGCAGCTCCTCCAGCGCAATCCCTCGGGCACCACCCCGCTCCACGCCATCGCTCGCCACGGCGGTTTGGAGTTCATCCCGCCCTCCGCGCTCACCGAACAGGCGCTCACCCTCCGCAACGACTCCGGCTATACCCCGATCCACCTTGCCGCCGAAGGCGGACAACTTTCGAAACTTCCCCCCGGCTTCCTCACCGACGCCTTTCTCAGCCTCGCCAGCAATTCCGGCTACACGGTCTACCACGTCGCCGCCGCCCACGGCCATCTTGGCCAAATCCCCGCCGAGCTCCTCACCGCCGAAGTCGTCACCCGCAAAACCCACCTCGGCAACACGCTCCTCCACGAGGCCGCCGAAAATGGCGCCCTCGATCGCGTCCCCCCGGCCTTCCTCACTCCCGAAAACATCTTGGAACGCAACCTCGGCGGCGAAACCGTCCTCCACGTCGCCGCCTTCAACGGCCACCTCGACCAGCTTTCGCCCGCTCTCCTCACCGCCGAGCTGCTTCTGCAAACGACCTCCGCCGGCGACACCGTCTTTCACGCCGCCGCGATCTCCGGCCACCTCGAGCAAATCCCCGCCGCGCTCCTCACCCAGAAACACCTGGTGATCGCCAGCAAAACCGGTTTCACCGCGATCCACGCCGCCGCGGAATCCGGCCAGCTCTCGAAAATCCCTCACGAGCACCTCACCGCCGAACTCCTGCTTACCCGCAACGACAATGGCGACACCCCGCTCCACGCCGCCGCCTACGAGGGCCACCTCGACCAGATTCCCCTATCGATCCTCACCGCGGAAAACCTCAACGTCCGCAACTACGAGGGCATCACCGTCGGTCGCCTCGCCATCCAAAGCGGCAATGTCGACCAGATCCCGCCTCAACTGCGCCCCAAAGAACCCGGCCTCTTCGGCAAATTTCTCATCCGTATCGGCGCCTCCCGCCCGCCCTTCTGACTCGTTGCTACGAGCAGCCCGCCCCGACTCGTCGGGGTGAGCGAGTGGCCCGCCCGTCCGCCTCTCCACCAACGCCCGCTCCGCTGAGCGGGCTTTTTATTTTCCCCTCACCGGAAGCTCCAAGATCCAAGCTCCAAACTCCCAAGAACTCCCAACCTCCAGCTCCCCAATTTGCCCCTTGGTGTTTGGCCCTTCTCTGGAGCTTGGATCTTGGTCCTTGGAGCTTCCCTTCCGTCCTTTCGCTCACCGATTGCCGTTCGCCGCGCATTTCCTGCCCGCCGCGAACCCCAGACTTGCTCCGTCACTCGCAAACCGCCACACGTGAGCGTTTACATTTTTCCATGAGCACCACGATCACAGCCATCACTGCCCGTGAAATCATCGACTCCCGCGGTAATCCCACGGTCGAAGTCGACGTCAAACTCGCCTCCGGCGCCCTCGGCCGTGCCGCGGTGCCCTCCGGCGCCTCCACGGGCGAACACGAGGCTATCGAGCTTCGCGACGGCGACAAGAAGCGCTACCTCGGCAAAGGCACGCAAAAGGCCGTCGCCAACGTGAAGTCCAAGATCGCTCCCGCGCTCATCGGCTTCGACGCCCTCGACCAGGTCGGCATCGACCGCGCCATGCTCGCCCTCGACGGCACCAAGACCAAGTCGAAGCTCGGCGCCAACGCCATCCTCGGCGTCTCCCTCGCGACCGCCAAGGCCGCCGCCAACGCCATCGGCGTTCCCCTCTACAAATACATCGGCGGCCCCAACGCCAAGGTCCTCCCCGTTCCGATGATGAACATCATGAACGGCGGCGCGCACTCCGACGCTCCGATCGACTTCCAAGAATTCATGATCATGCCCACCGGCGCGAAGTCCTTCTCCGAAGGTCTCCGCATGGGCTGCGAAATCTTCCACTCACTGAAGAAGGTTCTCAAGGACAAGGGCCTCGCCACCGCCGTCGGCGACGAAGGCGGCTTCGCTCCGAAGCTAGAATCCACCGAGGCCGCGCTCGACGCCATCGCCCTCGCCGTGAAGAACGCCGGCTACAAGCTCGGCAAGAACGTCCACCTCGCCCTCGACGTCGCTTCCTCCGAATTCTACGTGAAGGAAAAGAAGCAATACGTCTTCAAGAAGTCCGACGGCCGCGTGCTTTCCGGTGACGAGATGGTCGAGTTCTACAAACAGCTCACCTCGAAATACCCGATCGTCTCGATCGAAGACGGCTGCGCCGAAGGCGACTGGGCCACGTGGAAGAAACTCACCGACGCCATCGGCGATCGCGTGCAGCTCGTCGGCGACGACCTCTTCGTCACCAACACCGAGTTCCTCAAGAAGGGCATCGATACCGGCACCGCCAACTCGATCCTCGTCAAAGTTAACCAGATCGGCTCGCTCACCGAAACCCTCGACGCCGTCGAGATGGCCAAGGAAGCCAACTACACCGCCGTCATCTCGCACCGTTCGGGCGAAACCGAGGACGTCACGATCGCCGATATCGCCGTCGCGACCAACGCCGGCCAGATCAAGACCGGCTCCCTCTGCCGCACCGACCGCGTCGCGAAATACAACCAGCTCCTCCGCATCGAGGAAGAGCTCGGCGCCAGCGCCGTCTACGGCGGCAAGATGCGCGGCCTCTAATCGCAGGCCGCCAGCTTGCTGGCGCTTTCTCACGGAAGGCCGGGCCCGAACGCCCGGCCTTTTCCTTTGTCCAAAATCTTCCCCCACACTCCTCCCTCGACTCATCCCGCCCCCGCCTTACGTATAACCCCTAAAGCGCACGCTCATGACCCTCCGCTTTCTTCTCCTTCTTCTTTCCCTCGTGATCGTGGCGCCCGCCGCCTACTCCGCCGAGAAACAGGCGAAGAAACAGGCCTCCGAGGAGGAAATCATCGCCCGCCTCCGCGAGCACGCCCTCAAGAAACGCGCCGCCCGCACCGCCGCCAACGCCCCCGCCGCCGCTCCAGCCGCTTCCACCGAATCCACCGCCGCATCCCCCGCTTCTACTGACCCCGCCCAAGAGACCGCTTCGACCACTCCGGAAAAAACCGCAGCCGCGTCGAAAAAAGAACCTGCGGAAGACGATCCCAACGTCCTCCCGGAAATCCAAGTCCGCAAAGACCGCATCACCGAGCTCGACAAACAAGTCGCGAAACAAAACCGCGAAATCCGTCGCGAAAAACAGAATACAAAGCCGACTGTTCTCGACGAAACCCTCAACGGCCCGAAAACCTCGAAGTGGCTCGCGATCTTCGGCGGCCAATCCAGCGAAGACCGCGCCAACATCGCCCGCGAGCGCGTCGCCATGATGGAAGACGAACGCGACCTCATCGAAGCCATCGCCCAGACGGAAGACCCGGAAGAAAAAGCGCTGCTTCAACGCACCCTCGACGCCATGCGCGCCATGCGCCGCGACCTCGAGGCCTCCCTTCGTTAAAAATCCTGGCTACGAGCAGCCCGCCCCGACTCGTCGGGGTGAGCGAGCGACCTTCGCCGTCCTCACCTCAACCACGCCGACGCCGCCCATAACACCGGCGCCTGCCCGTGAAAATCTCCCGGCCCGCGCGCCGCGTCGAGATACCCCTGCGCCTCCGCTTTCTGCCCCATCCCCAGGCACACGTCGCGCACGTTCGCGTCCGCATCCAAAAATTCCGTCAGCGCCAGCCATCCCTTCCGCGCCGCCGGCCCATACGTGGCCTCATCGAGCCACCCGTGCTTCACGCCCGTGATCATCGCAAACGTGAACATCCCCGTGCAGGACCCTTCCGCCCACGCCCCCGGATGATCCACGACCTGCCGCCAGTATCCGTCCTCCGCCTGATGCTTCAGCAGTGCGCCCATCATCTTCCGATAACCCGCCATGATCGGCCCATGATACTCGCTGCTCTCCGGCAGCACGCGCAGCAGCTCCGTCATCCCCGCCGCCATCCAGCCATTTCCCCGCCCCCAGAAAAATCGGCCCGTGTCGCCGTGGAAAAACAGCCCGTTCTCCTGCTGCAGCCGCTCCAGCGACATCACCATCCCCTTCGCCGCCCGCTCCAAATAGACCGGATCTCCCGTCACCCGAAACGCCTGCGTCTGCAGCGCGCCGATCATATACATGTCGTCGATCCAAAACCGCGTCTGCCGGCTCAACCCATCCGCCCGCGGCAGCGCCCATTGCTGATCCGCCCGCCACATCCCTTCGCTCCGCGCCTGCTTGTCTCCGGTTAACAAATACACCTGCAGCGGCAGCACGCCAAACACCGACCAGTCCACGTGCTCGCGCTTCGGAATGATCGCCTCGTTCTCCGGCACCATCAATTCGCGATAACGTTTCACCAAGCGCTCCTGCAGCCCCTCGTCCTTCGTCAGTTCCGCAAAGGTCAACGCCCCATACCACGTGCACACCTGCGCATAGTGAATCACCTGGTCCGGCGGCATCAGCATGTTTTCCCGCCGCAGAAAATTCTCCGTCACCCGCCGCCCCACCTCCTCCGGCGACTTCCCCTCCGGCCACTGCTCCCCTGCCGCCGCGTTCGCCACCACCAACACGATCGACACCACCCATTTCGTCCACTTCATCGCCGCGTTCTACCAACACCCTTTCTCCATACCATCTTTTACCTCGTCATCGCCCGCCTACCACCTCTCGCCGCCCCAAATTTGGGTTCCTTCGTGTCCATTCGTGGTTTCCCTCTTCTCTCCCTCCCCGTCAATAATCTCCGCATGCCCTGGCCCGAGTTCCACCACGAAGCGATGGCGACCGATTTCTCGATCACCCTCGCCGCGCCGCAACATTCCGCCGACTACGCCCGCCAGGCCGCCGGTGCCTGCTGGCGCGAACTCGACCGCCTCGAATCCGAACTTTCCCGCTTCGTCGAATCCAGCGATATCGCCCGCGCCAACCGCCTCGCCCGCGGCGAAACCATCACCATCACCGACACCACGCTCGAGTGCCTCCTCATCGCCGCCGAAGTCTGTATCGCCACCCAAAACGCCTTCGATCCCGCCTACGCCTCCGAACGCGACGCCCCGTCCGCCCCGCCCTTCACGCTCGATCCGTCCACTCACACGCTCACCTCGCACGCCTCGCGTCTCCACCTCGATCTCGGCGCCATCGGGAAGGGCTACGCCCTCGATCGCCTCGCGGGCGTGCTCCGCGATTGGGAAATCCCCTCCGCCTGCCTCCAAAGCGGCGGCAGCACCGCCCTCCTCCTCGACGCCCCGCCGAACGAGCCCGGCTGGGCCGTCGGTATCGGCGATTCCGATACTTATCGCACGCTCGATCTCGCCAACATCTCCCTCAGCGGTTCCGGCATCGCCGTCAAAGGCTCGCACCTGATCGATCCCACCCGTCACTCCGCCGCCGCCCGCACCACGCGCGTCTGGGCCCTGGCTGCCACCGCCGCGCTCTCCGACGCCCTTTCCACCGCCTTCTTCATCATGTCCGACGAAGAAATCGCCGCCTTCTGCCGCGCTCATCCCGAAGTCGGCGCCGCCCTCGCGACCCCCACTAGCCTGATCCCTCACGGCCTCTTGATTTCCCTCCTCACCTCCGAAAACAAACCATAGCCTGCCGGTAGGGCGCGCTGACCCCAGCGCGCCGCGTAACGCCTCCCTTCTCCCCGCCCGAAATCGAAAATCCCGGATCAAAATTCGAAAATAGCGTCACCTGCCCGCTTCCGCCGCCTCCGTCTGCGCGCGCCTCTGCTGCGCCTCCGCCAGCCGATTCTCATCTGTCAAATCAAGCCGTAACGGCGTCATGGATACGAGCCCCCGTTCCATCGCCCACCGATCCGTCCCTTCCTCCACCTGTTCGACCGGCGTCACGGAAAACCAATACACGTCCCGGCCCATCGGGTCCTTCGCCGGCACCACCCGCCCGTCGTAGTGCCGCATGGACTGGCGCGTCCACGCCAACCCGCGCGCCTCCTCGGGCAAATTCACGTTCACCAGCGGAAAATCCGTCTCCGTCAGCACCACTCGCAACGCCTCCTCGGCCCACGGCACAATCTTCTCGAACTCCGGTTCCGTCTCCGTCGACGGCGTGCTGAACGCCACCGCTCTCAGTCCCAGCAGCGCGCCCTGTTTCGCCGCCGCCAGCGTTCCCGAGTGCCAGATCGCGTTGCCCAGATTCGTCCCCAGATTGATCCCCGACAACACGAGATCGACGTCCTTCCACTGGTTCACCCCGAGCATCACGCAGTCCGCCGGCGTGCCGTTCACCCGATACGCCTCGAACTTGGGCAGCGGCGTCGGCCGATACATCACCGGCCGCGTCGCCGTAATCGAGTGGCTCGCCGATGACTGCTCCACATCGGGCGCCACGATGCGCACTTCGCCAAACTTCGACGCCACTTCCGCCAGCGCCATCAATCCGGGACTGTAAACCCCGTCGTCGTTCGAGATCAGAATTCGCATCGGTGCCTCCGCCGCACCCCTAGCCGTCGCGCGCCGATTCTCAAACGCCGCCTCCACTCCGTCCGCGTCCGCGCCGCCTTGCACTTTGCCCCCTCGCCCACGCGCCTCACCGCACATTGCAACGCTCGTGTAATGCTTTTTCCACGACACCGCGCCGACGCACCTTTTTTTCCGCTTCGCCACGAAGCGCTTAAGCCCCGCCGGGCTGATTGCGGGGATCAGGGCACGCCCGCTGCTCCCCCGTTCCCATCCGGGTCCGGCGCTCTTCCAACGAAAATCACACCATGAACCCTACGAATCTATCCTCCACTCAGACCCCGGTCGAAGACACCCCCTTGGCCAGCGCCAAAGCCGGGCTCGCTTCCACCGCACGCGACGCCGCCGGCCAGATCAAAACCGCCGCCAGCCAGACCGCCGCGCGTGCCCGCGACGAAGCCCAACGCCTCGCCGCCGAGAAAAAATCCACCGCCGCCCGGCGCATCGAAGGCTACAGCTCCGCGATGCACGACTCCGCCAAGGCCTTCGAGGAACAGGACCCCAACATCGCCTGGTTCGCCCACCGCGCCGCCGACCGCCTCCATGGCGTCGCCGACTACGTGCGCAATCGCGACTTCAACGACCTTCGCCGCGATGCCGAGGATATCGCCCGCCGCCATCCCGCGGTTTTCTTCGGCGGCCTCTTTGTCGCCGGCCTTCTCCTGGGCAACATCCTGAAAGCGTCCAGCCGCCGCGACCACGCGGGTTCTTACGGCTACGACTCCGGCGAAACCGACGCATCGGACTGGGCCGCCAGCGGCAGTTCGTCCGCTTCGATTCCCGAACCCACTCCCACTCCCGGATTCTAACCGCGCGCATCATGAGCTCTGACGCTTCTCAACCCAACTCGATCGTCGGGCTCCTGCAGAGCCTTCGCGACGATACCACGCGCCTTTTTCATCAAGAGGTCGCGCTCGCCAAAGCCGAACTGAAGGCCAACGCCTCCCACATCGGCCGCCACGCCGCCGAGATCGCGGTGGGCGGCTTCGTCGCCTACGCCGGCGTGATCGTGCTTCTGATCGGTCTCGGTCAACTCGTCGGCGTCGGACTCGTCCGCGCCGGCCTCGATCCCGACATCGCCGAGTGGCTCGCGCCCACCGCGGTCGGCTTGGCCATCGCCATCATCGGCTGGCTGATGCTCGCCAAGGCCAAGCGTGCTCTCGCCCACGACACGCTCGTTCCTCAGCAAACGATCGACTCTCTCAAAACCGACAAACAGTGGGCCCAGGAAAAACTCACCTCCAACCCATGAACACTTCCCCCACTGAAGAAACCGCCGCCATCCGCTCCGAGATCGAATCCACCCGTCGCCAAATGGACGACAAAATGGACGCCCTTCGTGAGCGTTTTCAAGGCCGCCACCTCATCGACGAAATCCTCGGCTTCTTCCGCACCAATCCCGACCGCAGCCGCGACCTCGGGCAAAAACTATCCCAATCCGCCTCCACCGCCATGCACTCCGTCACCGACACTTTGAAGGCCAATCCGGTCCCCGCTCTCCTCATCGGCGCAGGCGTCGCCTGGATGATCTACGACAGCCGCCGCAAATCGCGCGAAGACGATTACGAATACCGCTACGACGAAGCCGCCACCGCTTACCGCTCCATCCAACACGATCCCGACGCCGAAGAGCTCTACGACCGTCCGCTCGAATATCCCTCGAGTGCTGCCACCCAGCCCGGCGGCACCTCCGGCTACGCGATCGGCGCCAGCGGCTACTCCGCCGAGCCAACGTCCGAACCGTCGAAACTCGGTCAGGTGAAACAGCGCGCCTCCCAAGCCGCCGATCACCTTCGCGATCGTCTTTCCGGAGTGGGCTCCAGCCTCCGCGATCGTTCACAAGCGATGTCTCAACAGGCCCGCGACACCTACTCACGCCTCCAGGAACGCGCCCGCGAAACCTACGACCGCAGCCGCGAACGTGTCGTCACCACCGCCAACGAACACCCGCTCGAAGTCGGCCTCGCCTGCCTCGCCGCCGGTGTGATCGCCGGCCTCTCCATCCCCACACCCGAGCGTCTCAACCGTCTCGCCGGTCCCACTGTCGACCGCCTGCGCGATCGCACCCGCGAAGCCGGGAGCGAACTCCTGCACAAGGGCGAACGCGTCGCCAGCGCCGCGGCGGAAGCCGCCAAGGACGCCGCGCGCGAACAAGGCCTCACGCCCGAACAGCTTCGCGAACAAGCCGCCGCGGTCGGCGAACGCGCTCGCGATGCCGCCACCGAGACCGCGCGCAGCGAAGGTCTTTCGCCGTCGTCCGGTTCTTCTTCCCCCGGCGCCGCCACCACGCCCTCTCAACCTCAAGCCGACCCTTTGGCCTCGCGGCCCGTGATGTGATTGCTCCAGATCGGAGCGGGGCCGGTTCGCCACAAGGCGAGCCGGCCTCTTCGCAACACGAGGCCCGTCCAGCCCAGCCACCGACAGCTTCCAACATGGACAAACCGGAGGTCAGTCCGCCCAGAGCCAGCAACGAGCACGGACGCGGCCGGCACGCCGACGCGCCCACCGAGGTCCCGCCGAAAGGCTGGTTCGACATCCTCGTTCGCACCAAAGATCAGATCGCCGCCGACAACCTTTCCGTCGTCGCCGCCGGCGTTGGCTTCTTCGGCTTCGTCGCCGCCGTTCCGGCCCTCGCCTCCGTCATCGCGCTCTACGCCTTGATCTCCGATCCCGCCCAGGTGCGCGACCACATCGCCTCGCTCGCTCAGGTCGTTCCCCCGCAAGTAATGCCTCTGCTCGAAGAGCAGATGACGCGCATCGCCGGCAACCAACAAGCCGCCGGCTGGAGTTTCGTCGTCGGCCTTGCTCTGGCGCTCTACAGCAGTTCGCGCGCGATCATGGCGATGATCACCGGTCTCAACATCGCCTACGACGAGGCCGAGAAACGCAGCTTCCTCAAACTCAATCTCGTCGCCTTCGCGCTCACCGGTTTCGTTATCGTCGGAGCCCTTCTCGCCATCGGCCTCGTCGCCGTCCTTCCCTCCGCGCTCTCCGCCCTTCCCGTCAGTGGAAATCTCGAAACGCTTCTCAACTGGCTCCGCTGGCCCGTGCTCGTGGGCGGCTTCATCATCGCCCTCACGGTGATGTATCGCTACGCCCCGAGCCGCAACGAACCTCAATGGCGCTGGGTCAGCGCAGGAGCGGCCGCCGCCACGCTCCTCTGGGTCGCTGGCTCCGCCGCCTTCTCGTTCTACGTCTCTCAATTCGGCAGCTACGACAAAACCTACGGCTCTCTCGGCGCGATCGTCGTCTTCCTGATGTGGCTGTTCTTGTCCGCCTTCGCGATCCTCCTCGGCGCCGAACTCAACTCAGAGATGGAACGCCAGACATTGAAGGATACGACCGACGACCCCGAAGAACCCCTCGGCCAACGCGGCGCTGAAGCCGCCGACACCGTAGGGCCCGCCCGCGGCGGCAAGCGCCGCGGGAAGCACCAAGCTCCAAGATCCAAGCTCCAGAGGACGGCCAAATCCCAATAAGTGTCCACGCCGTCTTTGTCATTCTGAGCGAAGCGACGAATCCAGAGCGACGACCGCAAACAGGGCTCCCCTTGGACCCTTTGAAAATTGAGTCTTCTCTGGAGCTTGGATCTTAAACCGCGTGGGCTTTCGCCGTCCTGTTCACCATCCGTAGCACGCCCTCAAACGGAATCCCCAGCCACGTCGGGCGATTGTTCAACTCGTAGCCGAGTTCATACACCGCCTTGTCGATCAGATACGCGCTCAACAACACCTCCAACTGATCGCGTTCCTTCGGCAGCAACGCCGATCCGCGCATCGTTTCGAAATAAGCCCGCAGGAACGTCGCGCTCACCCAGCGACGCCAATACGCCGACCACGCCGCCGCGCCGTCTCGGTTTTCCGTCGTCAACAATCCCCGCGCCGCCAGCGACTCGAGCGCCGTGTGCGCCGCATAGTTGAACGACCTCACCATTCCGGCCACATCACTGATCGGCGACCGCTTCAACCGCCGCGCGCTCAACGCCCTCGCCGGCTCGCCTTCGAAATCCAGGATCACGAAATCCGTTCCCGTCGAAAGCACCTGGCCCAGATGATAATCGCCGTGCACGCGAATCCGCTTCGCCTCCAGCCGTTCCGTATAAACCCGTTTATAGCGATTCAACACCTCGTCCTGCGCCGCTAACACCGCGGCCGCATCCGCCTGCAGCTCCTTCGGCAGCGTTCTCACGCGACTTCGCAGCAGCTCGAAGTTCTCCATCACCAGATTGCGCATCGATTGATACAGCGACCGCTGGTAATGCGGCGAAAACGGCTCCGGCGCGAAATCCGGCTCGCCGCTCTCTCCCAGCATCCTGTGCAGCTCCGCCGTCCGCGCCCCCAGGATCCGCGCCGCCTCCAAATACGTGCCCACCGCCTCGATCGTCTCGTGTCCCGGCTCGCGATCCGCGAGCTCCAGCAGCGTCTCCTCCGGCACTTCGCACGCGCGCCCTTCCTCGACGAACAGCAACACGCGATCGAAATACCGCTCCAGCGCATCGAGCGTGTAATCCCAACCGTCCCGCGCTCCCATGATGAACTGCGTCAAAATCCCCAGACTTCGCACGCTGCCCGGCGCTCGATACTCCATCGATCCGCCCAGCGTCGGCGCATGCGCAAACTGTCGGGTCGTGAGATAACTCATCACCTCCACGTCCGGATTGATCCCCGGCTCCGGCCGTCGAAACAGCTTGAACAAAAACCGGTCCGCAAAAACCACCGCCGTGTTGCTGTGCTCCGCTTTCGACAGCAGCGGCGCGATCTCGCCACAGTTCGGTCCGCACAGCGCCTCAAACGCCCCCGTGGGCCGCAGCACGAGATCACCCGCGCCGCCCTTCAACGTCGCGCCTTTCTCCATCGCGTCGAGCAACGCCCGCGGAAACGCCGGATCGGCCATTCCATCGAAGATCAACCCATCCCCCTCGACCGCTCGCGGCACGCGCGCGATCGCCGACGCCGGATGTTCGCGCAACTTGCTCTCCGCCTCACCCGGCGGCGCATACGCCAGCGGCAACACATACACCTCCGGATCGCCCGTCGCATAGTCCGCGTTCAACAACATCAAAAACGCTCGCCCGCGCGTCGTTTCGATTCCGATCGCATCCGCAATTTCAATACCGCGCAGCTCCCGCGCCTTCCCGCCATACCAGCGCCGCTGCTGAATGTATCCGGCGAGCACCTCCGCCACGCGCCGACTCGTGTGCCCGCGCAACAAAGTCGTCCAATCCTCTCCGACTTCGAGGATCGGTAGATCGCTCAACGCGTCCGGCAGCGCCGCCGCGCCTTTCTCGTCCGCGCCCACCGGCTCCAGCGCGAACCAAAAGAAGCCGTGCGCATTGACCGTCAGCCCATACTCGCCGTCCGCGATCGCCGGAAACTTCGCGCGCCCGAAGATATCCACCGGCGCGTATCCACGAAACTCCGACAAGTCCACCGTGAGCGCCTGCGCATGACGCGAGAGATTCGCCACGACGAGCACCTTCTGCCCTTCGTATTCCCGCACAAACATCAGGATCTTCCGATTGTCCGGCTGCAGAAATGTGATCGTCCCCCGCCCCAACGCCGGCCAGCGCGCCCGCACGCCCAGGATCCGCTTCGTCCACCAAAACAGCGAACTCGGATTGCTCTGCTGCGCCTCCACGTTCACCGCCTCGTAGTGATACTCCGGATCGAGGATGATCGGCAGATAAAGGCTCTGCGGATTCGCCCGCGAAAACCCCGCGTTCTTGTCCGAACTCCAATGCATCGGCGTCCGCACGCCGTTCCGATCGCCGAGATAAATATTGTCCCCCATCCCGATCTCGTCGCCGTAATAGATCACCGGCGTTCCCGGCATCGAGAGCAGCAGCGCATTCAATAATTCGATCCGCCGCCGGTCGTTGTTCAATAACGGCGCCAACCTCCGCCGAATCCCCAGATTGATCCGCGCCCGCTGATCCGCCGCATACATCCGATACATGTAATCCCGCTCTTCTTCCGTCACCATCTCGAGCGTCAGCTCGTCGTGATTCCTCAAAAACATCGCCCACTGACACGTCTCCGGAATTGGCGGCGTCTGCGAAAGGATGTCCAGGATCGGCGTCCGATCCTCCATCCGCACCGACATGAACAGTCGCGGCATCAGCGGAAAATGAAACGCCATGTGACACTCGTCGCCGCGTCCTTCCCCAAAATACTTCACCGCGTCCTCCGGCCACTGATTCGCCTCCGCCAACAACATCCGGTCGCCATACTTTTCGTCCACGTGCTTCCGCAGCGTCTTTAGATACGCATGCGTCTCCGGCAGGTTTTCGCAGTTCGTTCCTTCTCGCTCGTAAAGATACGGAATCGCGTCGAGTCGCAGTCCGTCGACCCCCATCTCCAGCCAAAAATCCAGCACCTTCACGATCTCTTCGTGCACCACCGGGTTCTCGAAATTCAAATCCGGCTGATGCGAATAAAACCGGTGCCAGTAATACGCGCGTGCCACCGGATCCCACGCCCAGTTCGACGTCTCGAAATCCCTGAAAATGATCCGAGCGTCGCGATACTTCTCGTTCGTCTCGCTCCAAACATAGTAATCACGCTCCACACTTCCCGGCGCCGCCCTTCGCGCCCGCTGAAACCACGGATGCTGATCCGAGGTGTGATTGATCACCAACTCCGTGATCACCCGCAGCGATCGCCGATGCGCCTCGTCGAGGAACTCCTTGAAATCATCCAGCGTCCCATAGATCGGATTGATCGCATAGTAATCCGCGATGTCGTAGCCATCATCGCGCAGCGGCGACGGATAAAACGGCAACAACCACACCGCCGAAATCCCGAGATCCTGCAGATAATCGAGCTTCTGCGTCAGCCCGCGAAAATCGCCGATCCCGTTTCCATCGCTGTCGTAGAACGAGCGCACGTGCGCCTGATAAATCACCGCGTTGCGATACCAGAGCGGCTCCGACGAATGCGTCGTATTCGGCTTCGGCACGCCTGTGGCCATGTAGCTACGGGCGTGAGCGAGGGGCCTGTCGACCATGTCGGCATTTCGGTCCGGAGCTCGTCGTTCGGGTTGAGACTCGTTCATCGCAAAGGGGTCACATGAAATAATCGAAATCCTGCTCCGACCGCACCCGCCGCCGCAGCCGAAAGATCGCCGCGGGCACATGCTGCGGATCGAGCCGCACGAAGTTCTCCGCTCCCCGCCACAGATAACGCGATCCCGTCAGCAAATCGTGCGCTTGAAACGTATCCGTTTTCTCGATGCCGAGCTCGCCGAGATCCAGCCGCGTCCGCCCTTCCTGCGCGTGATGCGGGTCGAGGTTCACCACCGTCAAAATGATATTCTCCCGATCCGCCGTCCGCTTGCTGTAGGCGATCAACTGCGGGTTGTCCGTCGCGTGAAACGCCAGCAGCTCATTGCTCTGCAGCGCCGGATTCTCCCGCCGGATCGCATTCACCCGCGCGATCAATGGCTGCAGCGAATCCGGCCGGTTCAAATCCCACGCCTTGATCTCGTATTTCTCCGAATCGAGATACTCCTCCCCGCCCGTCTTGAACGGCGCGTTCACGCACAACTCATACGCCGGCCCATAAATCCCGTAGCTCGCACCCAGCGTCGCCGCCAAAACAAACCGCGCCATGAACGCCGGCCGTCCGCCAAATTGCAGCGCCTGCGGCAGGATATCCGGCGTATTCGGCCACAGGCTCGGCCGGAAAAATTCCCGCACGTCCGTCCGCGTCAGCTCCGTCAAATACGCCCGCAGCTCGTCGCTCGTGTTCCGCCACGGGAAATAATTGTAGGACTGCGTGAACCCCAGCTTCGCCAAATTATACTTCACTTTCGGCCGCGTGAACGCCTCCGACAAAAAAATCAGCTCCGGCCGGCGTGTCTTCAATTCTCCGATACACCACTCCCAAAACGGAAACGCCTTCGTGTGCGGATTATCGACGCGAAAGATCGTCACGCCCTGCTCCACCCAAAACTCCATCACGCTCTTCGCCTCCGCCCATAACTCCCGCCACGCCGGCGTCTCGAAATCGAAGGGATAAATATCCTGATACTTCTTGGGCGGATTTTCGGCGTATTGAATGGTTCCATCCGGCCGCCGTTTGAACCACTCCGGGTGCTCGCGCACATACGGATGATCCGGCGAACACTGCAGCGCGATGTCCAACGCGATCTCGATCTGCAACGACGCCGCCGCCGCCACGAGTCGCTTGAAATCCGCGAGCGTCCCCAATTGCGGATGAATCGATTTATGCCCGCCTTCTTCCGCCCCGATCCCCCACGGGCTCCCGGGGTCATCCACTCGCGCCTCCGTCGCGTTATTCCTCCCTTTGCGAAACGCATACCCGATCGGATGAATCGGCGGCAGATACAGCACATCGAAACCCATTTCCGCGATCCGCGGCAACTGCGCCTCCACATCGCGCAGCGTCCCATGCCGCTTCCCGTCCGATCCCGCCGAGCGCGGAAAAAGTTCATACCACGCCCCATAACGCGCCCGCACCGGCTCCGCCCACACCACCAGCTCCCGCTCGAATCGCGTCGCCAGCGAGCGATCCGGATAACGCTGCGCCAGCGCCCGTCGCAGCGGGTCCTTGGCTTTCTCGACCCTCGCCGCCACCTCCGCATCCGCCGTCGCCAACTCCTTCGCCCAACTCTCCAACATCGATCGTTCCGCTCCACGCGCTCGCTCCGCCGCCGCGCGAACGAGCTCCGCACCCACCAGCAGATCGATCTCCACCTCCTGCTCCGCCGCGACCTTCTTGTCGAAATCCCGCTGCCACGACCGGAAATGATCCACCCACCCCTCGACCGTGTAGCGATACCGCCCCAATCGCTCGACGCGAAACGTCGCCCGCCAGCGATCGTTTCCCAGTGCGGTCATCTCCACCTCGCGCCACTCCGTCTCGCTCTCCGCTTTGAAACACACCACCGCCGCGACCGCATCGTGCCCGTCGGCGAACACATCCGCCGCCACCACCACCGCCTCGCCCACGCATCGCTTTATTGGATACCGCCCGCCGTCGATCTGCGGCGTCACGTTTTCAATGATCGTTCGACGCCGCCCGTCGAAGTCTCGGGAAAGATTCGGCAGCAGGCTCATCGTCATCCCACCCGCAGTTCCCGCAGCGTAGCCCGCACGTTTCCTCCGCTGATATCCGGCACAATCGACAGCTCGATGGCCGCAACACTCGGCAGGTCCACACGATAGTCCTCCTGCTCCCGCGTCGCGCCCCCCGGGCTGAAGGTGAACTGCTGCCGCGCGATTTCCCGCTCCAATCCGCCCGGTGTCCGCGCCCGCAACACGAACTCCTGCGTCCGCGCCCGTTCGTGTTCTTCCACCACCACCCGCACCCGCTTCACCTCCCTCGGTTGGGGAAACAACAGCCGCACCCTCTGCTCTCCCGGTCCGCCCGCGACCCAACCCTTTCCTCCCGCCACCACGGCCTGCTCGATCGGGTGCCACGGATCTTCCGACGAGATCTCCACTTCCGCCACTTGTTCGAGCGACAGCCACTCCGGCTCTCCGCTTTGCGCCCGTTCGCCGCGCCGCTCCGCGCCAATGATCCGTTTGATCATCCGCCGACCGACACGACCCGCCTCCCGCGGTTCGTCGACTACGCCCTCGCTCCGTCCGGGTCCGCGCCTGAGACCTCTTTCCGCCGGTCAAACTCCGATCCCCGCCTCCGAAAATTCACGCATCTCCCCACACGTAGCGAAACACAGCCCGCCCCGACTCGTCGGAGTGAGCGTTTCGCCTCCCTCGCGAGCCACGTCCCCTTCACCCCGCCAGCCCCCGCCGTTTCGCACTCGCCACCAGCTCCGCGAAATTCCCCGCGCCGAGCTTCGCCATCACGTTCGCGCGATGAAACTCGATCGTCCGCGCGCTCAGCCCGATCAGCTCGCTGATCTCCCGACTCGTCTTCCCGCCCAACACCAGCGTGAGCACTTCCTGCTCCCGCCGCGAAAGGATCTTCCCCACCGCCTGCGCCTTCGCGCCTTCACGCAGCAACACTTCCGCAAACTTCGCCGAATAATACGTGTGCCCCGCCGCCACCGTCGTGAGCGCATCCGCCAGTTCCTCCGGCGACGCGTCTTTTTCCACGTAACCTTCCACGCCACTCTCCCGCACGCGCGTCAGACTCAGCGGATCGGTCAGCGACGACAGCACGAGCGCGCGCAGTTGCGGCCGCATCTGCCGCGCCGCCTGCACGCACGCCAGCCCGTCCATCCCCGGCAGTTGCAGGTCCACGATCATCACGTCCGGCTCCAGCCGCTCCACCGCGCCCAACGCCTCCTCCGCCGACTCCACCGCCGCCACGAGCGAAAACTTCGGCAGCCCCGCCAGCCAGTTTTCCAAAAACGACCGAAACAGCCGCTGATCTTCGACGATCAACACTCGCACGGTCGCTGGACGTTTCGACTCGTTCACGCCGCCGCAGTAAACCGCCGCCGCGGCCCCGGAACAGCGCAAAATTCGCCTCAAACCGGTGCCATCGTCCGCTTCAAGCGAAACGAAAATACCGTTCCCCCGCCGTCCGCCTTCCGCACGTCCATCCGCAGTTCGAGCGCACGCGCGATTTCCCGACAAAGCCGCAGCCCCAACTCCCGTCCACCCAGCTCCGCTTCGACACCATCCCGCGTCAACCACGTCGCGACGCTCGCCGGCAGGCCCGGCCCGTCGTCCCGCACTTCCAATCGCACCGCGTCACCCTCCTCTCGTGCCTGCACCGCCACCACGCTCCGCGCATGCTTCACCGCGTTGTCCACCAGGTTTCTCACCAGCGTCTGCATGAGCACCAGATCGGTCTCCACCCGCAGCTCCTCCGGCACCTCCATTTCCACCGACACGCCTCCGCGCCGCGCGTTGTTGCGATACAGCACCGCCGCCGGCGCCACCAGCATGTGCACCGGGCACTCCGTCACATGTTTCGATCCCGCCTTCAACCGCGCCCACAGCACCAGGTCCTCGATCAACAACAGCAGCGTCCGTCCCGTGTCGGCCGCATCCTGCGCAAACTGCGCCAGCGCCCGCGGCGTCGGCGCGGACGCCGTCTGCTCCGCCGCCCGCGTCAACCCCGTCAACGGCCCGCGCAGATCGTGCCCGAGCACCGTGATCATCCGGTCCTTGTCCGCGTTCGCCGCCTCCAGCTCGCGCGTCCGCTCCCGCACCTCCAGTTCCAGTTCATCGGCATACGCCTCCTGCACCGCTCCCCTCGCCGCGGCTTCCTCGAGCAATCGTCGTTGCGCGTCCACCTTCTCTCGCTGCACCTGCGCAAATCGGTCCGCCATCGCCAACGCGAGCAGCAGGATCTCCAGCGTCGATCCCGCCAGCACTCCCAGCGCTGCGCTCTTCTGCACGTCCCGCGCGATCCACATCCACACGACCGGCAGCGCCCCGGCGAACGCCGCGCCCGACGCCGCCACGAAAAACCGCGCATGCCGCACTCCTCGCCGCCAAGCGACCACCGCGATACCGAGCAACAACGCATGCGTCAGCGCCACCAGCGGCATGAATCGCTGCACCCACTCCGCGTCTCCGACCCACGGAATCAGCAGGCTGCCCGCCACCAGCACGATCAACATCGCCCGAGATCCCCGCACCCACCGATCCGCCCGCGGCATCCGCGTCCGTGTATCCAGAAACACCCGCGCAAACTGCACCAGAAGCACCCCGCTTCCGGCGAGCGCCACCGCGAACACCGTTTCCTTCCACGGCGATCCCCCTGCGATTCCGACGAGCGCCAGTCCGCCGTTCGCGATGAAATTCGATGCCGTCATCGTCGTCGCATACAACACGTAGTATCCGGTGTCTGGATGCCGCAGCCGCTCCCACAGCAGCGCGTGATAAATCAGCAATCCCATCAACGCGCCATAACACCCCGCCTCCGCCAGCAGGTCGCGGATCTGGGCCGCAAAGAAATCGCCCGCCTCCGGCCACCACACGACGCGCGCCCACACCGCGAATCGATCCCACACGCGCAGGTAGACCGTGCGCTCGCCGCCCGCCGGCACATCGACGAAGAACGCCGACACCTGTGTCCAGATCGGCTTCTCTCCCGCCCGCACCGTTTCGCCCGCCACTTCGCGACGCCATCCGCTTCCGCTTTCTTCCCACAATTCCACGCGATCCGAAAAGTATTCCGAATCCGCCAGCACGCCCCGCCAAGGCGCGTCGCTCGGATTCCGCAGCACCACCCGAATCCAGACCGCATCGCCGTCGTCCACGTGGATCTAGCCCCGCCCTCTCCACTCGGCCCACGCCTCCTCCGCCTGCCCCGCCACCGCCTCGATCGTCAAATCGCGTCGCTCGTCCGCCAACGTGTGCACCACCACCTGATCACCCGCGTCGGCCACCGCCATCATCCGGCTGCGATCTCCCGCGATCCCGAACAGCAGCCAACCGATTCCCATCGCCGCCGCCGCAAGCAATGCAGCCACGGGCAGGCGAGAACGCGGACCAGGCGGGACCATCCGCCGAGCCTCACGCGCCACCTTCGCGAGGAGCAAGCCCCGTCGCGCACCAAAATCAGGTAGAACTACGAGGTTCACCCGCCACCGCCTCCCTTCTCCGCGGCCTGACCTCGTAGAACTACGAGGTTTGCCCGATTGCGCTCGCTCCGGGGCGAACGTGACTCGTCTGCCGCACGCATGAGCCTACTCCCGCACTCATCGCCTCGCCCTCCGCGACCGCGCTCCGTCGGCCACGATCCCGGTTGACCCTCTTTCCAAGCTTTCCCTTCCGGCTCCTCCTCCCGCTTCAACCACCGTCCATGCTTCACTGCGGCGCCCGCGCGCTCGTTTTCTCGAGCACCCTTCTCCTCTTTTGCCTCTTCGGCCCCTCGGCCGAAGCCGCCACCCGCGTCCTCCGCGTCCGCGCCGGGGCCAGTTCCGACAGCAGCACCGACGGCAGTTCCTGGGACAAAGCCTTCCCCGAAATCTGGCACGCCCTCGAATACATCAACCTGAACATCGGCGGCGGCTCCGCGGAGAACCCCATCGAAATCTGGGTCACCAGCGGCACCTACCGGCCCGACATCATCGTCAACGGCGACTATCGCTACGGCACCCTCGCCCTCAAAAGCTGGACGGGCCTCTACGGCGGTTTCGACGGCACCGAGTCGTCGCGCGATCAACGCGATCCCGCCAACCCGCTCACCATCCTCAGCGGCGATGTCGACTTCATGGCCGGCGGTGAGCCCGGCCATGCCGCCGCCGCCGCGAGCACCACCCTGCCCGACATCGATCACGTGGCGTTCAAGGACAACGTCTACAACGTCGTCACCGCCATCAATGCCGTCGGCGTCCGGCTCGACCGCCTCGTCATCACGCGCGGCCGCGCCTACCGGTCGGCGACCACCGACGAGCAGATCGAGGAGATGTATCTGCCGGACCCTTCCAACCTCGAGACCTCCGGCGTCCAGCGCGCTCTCGAGCGCGGCGTCGCCGGCGGCGGCCTCTACATCGAAAACGACTCCGCCTCCACGGGCACGCCCAACGTCACCATCACCGACTGCGTCTTCGTCCAAAACTACGCCCGCGGTTTCGGCGCCGGCATCGCCGCCGTTCGCGCGAAGGTCGAAATCCGCTCCTCGCACTTCTACTCCAACCTGAGCCGGCTCGACGGCGGCGCATATTTCGGACGCGACCAGAACGTCGTCTTCTACAGCACCGAATTCAAAGGCAACCACACGCAGCAATCCGGCGGAGCCGTCGCTCTGGAATCTCCGGTTCGCGTGCCGGGGAGCTGGGTCAACGACACCCGTTCCTACTACCTGGGCAGCGATGAATCGCGCTATCAAAATATCGTCGGCAACTCCATTTCGATGGCCAAGATGAGCACGACGATCGTCCCGGACGATCTGGACGGCGTGGCCGAGAGTCTCACACGGACCAAAATCCAGAACGCCCGCGACGAATACCAAAACAGCACCACCGGCCGAGCCCTGAACAACGCGGTGACTCAGGACCTCGCCGAGTCGGGCAGCAATCCCTACGGCGTGATCACCAAGATCGTCGCCGCCGCCAAGGCCGGAGCCTCCGTCGCGCGCGCCACCGGCTCCGACGACCCCATCACCAACTTCATCCTCGATGACTTCGTGCCCAACTTCGAGCTCTACGCCACCCCCGAGGGATGGTCGCAGCTCGTCGCGTTCGAGATTCAAAAATCGATGGGCTACAGCAGCATCACAACGGGAATGATGAAGGACGCCTTCGCCTTCCTGGCTACCGGCGGCGGTGCCGCCACTTTCCACGACTGCCGGTTCGTTTCCAATCACGCCGCCCTCGACGGTGCGGCCATCGAGGCCAAGCGGGTCGACGTGGTCGTGCAGCGCTCGCTCTTCTCCGAAAATTCCGCGGGTAACTTCGCCACCGTGAACGTCGCCGCCTTCGCCAAATTCGACGCGAACAACTCGATCTTCTCCGGCAACACCGCCGGACGCCACAGCGTCGTTTCGCTGAACCAGCACATCTTTTCCCGCCTCACCAATTGCACGATCGTCAACAACAGCTCGTCACACATTTCCGGATACGCCGTCGCCGTGGAAACCGGCTCCGAGTGCCGCATCATCAACTCGATCCTCTGGGGCAACACCAACGCGAACTCGGTCAACGCCGCCGGCGGCGCCGACCTCTTCACCGCGCGTTTCTCCAATCTCGATCCCGCGATGCGCCAGGACTATCAGTCGGCGAGATCCACCTACTTCCGCCTGATCGGCCTCACCGAAATCGCGAACAGCGACATCCAGGGCATCTCCTCGCTCCAGCAAACCTGGGACCGCAACAACGCCGAGCTGCTCACCAACCCCGCGTTCAGCGGCGCCGGCAACGCAGGCGGAATCACCTTCTCGAACAGCGGCGGCGGCAACAACCAGATGAGCCCCGGCGAAATCAACCTCCGCTTTCGCATGGGCATTCGCGACCTCGCCGAAGAGGAAAGCGCCCACGACCAGTGGGACGTCATGATCGACGGCCAGGGCGATCGCTTTCTCGACCGCGGCAACTTCGCGGTCGATCCGCAACTGCACAGCAGCTACTACCCCCGCTTCGGCTCCCCCGTTCTCACCGGCGGCAGCTACAACCGCCAGCACTCCATCAATAGCACCGCCGGCCACGAGGATTTCCTCGGCGCGGCCTGGCCGCGTTACCCCGCGACGGTCGTCGGCATCGGCGCCATCTCCACCCCTTCGCTCCCCACCGGCGTCGGCGGCGAGGTCGCCGGTCGCTACTTCGTTCGTCCCGTCGCCACGGGCGACGGCTCCGGCCGCAACTGGGCCAATGCCACCGCCGACCTCGCCGCCACGCTCGCCATTCCCGAAGCCGAAGTCTGGGTCGCCGCCGGCACCTACTACCCGAGCGGCACCGACGATCGCAGCGCGTCGTTCACCCTCGGCGCCAACACCCAGGCCTATGGCGGGTTCAACGGCACCGAATCCACCCGCAACGAGCGCAATTTCACCACCCACCAGACCATCCTCAGCGGCCTCGCCGACGGCGGCTCATATCACGTGGTCAAACACACCAACATTTCCAGCACCGCCGTGCTCGACGGCTTCACGATCACGAACGGCCAAGCCGACGGCCTCGCCCACACGGATAATGCCCGCGGCGCCGGCATTTTTCACGACAACAGCCAGGTCGTTCTCCGCAATCTCAAGGTGCAGTCCAACACCGCGACGTCCCAGGGCGGCGGCTTCTATTCGCGCAACGGCGCCACTTCCACGCTCACGAACGTCGCGTTCATCTCCAACTCCGCCGGCGCCGGCGGAGCGATCTTCACGCAAGACAGCATCGACGGCGACCGTTGCGAGTTCACCGACAACCAGGCCGTCGAATACGGTGGCGCGGTGATGATCGAGCTCGCCCAGGCCGCGAGCCCGATGAAGCGCGCGACTTTCACGAACACGGTCTTTCAAAACAACTCGCTCACCAGCGCCGGCCTCGGGAGCGCGCTCTACCTGCGACACGTCGACGCCACTCTCCACAACGTCACTGTTTACGGCAATCGCGCCCCCGAAAACCCCAACGCCGGCTACCTCGACACCGCCGTCTATGTGGACTCCGGCTCGGTCGATGTCCGCAACTCCATCCTCTACGGCAATCGCAATCCCGAGCTTCCCGCCCCGAGTTTCCCCATCGAGCGCAGCCAGATCTATGTGCCTTACGAAAACCTCAATGGCACCACCGCGATCTACATCAGCAACCTGATCCAGGGCTATCGCACGACGGGCGGCGGTGGCGGCGCCCAGCGCACCGCACCCAATGCCGTCGGCAACTTCGATGCCGATCCCAAATTCGCTACGAACACCGTCCGCCCGCAGGCGGATTCTCCTTTCATCGATCGCGGCACCGGCGACGCCGACGCGCAACGCGGCGCCGATCTCGCCGGCGAACCGCGCAAGGTCGGCAGCCAGATCGATCCTGGCGCGTATGAATTCCAAGGCACGTCGCAGGTCCTCATCGGCATCTTGTCGACCGTTCGCACATTCAATGCCGAGGGCCCCGTCTACACGCTCACGTTTCTCGCCGACGCTCCGGAGGGCACGATCTATACTTGGTATGTAAACAAAAACGACGGCGCCGGTTTCGTCGCGCTGCCGGACGACTCACGTATCGAGGGCCAGGGCACCGCCACGCTCACGATCACGGAACCGCCGGCCGCATGGGACGGCTGGTCGTTTCGCGTCGACGCCAGCGGCCCCGCCTCCGCTTCCTTCTCCACCACCCTCACCGGCATCGGCCGCAATCGCATTTATGTAAACGGCGCCGTCTCCACCTCCGGAGACGGCACGACGTGGGCCACCGCCTTCAAGACGATTCCCGAAGCGATCGCGGCGGCCGGCTTCGCCGACTACGCCCAAATCTGGGTCGCACAAGGCACCTACACGCCCAACCGCTTCGGCGCCGATGCCGTGTTCGTCCTCGGCCCCGGCCGCGTCCTCTACGGCGGCTTCAAGGGCACCGAAACTTCGCAAAGTCAGCGAAACCCCACGCTCTATCCCACCATCCTCTCCGGCTACCAAGCCGAGGCCGCTACCATCAGCGATCACTCCAGCAATGTTCTGCTTCTCACCAGCAGCACAACTTCCGCTCTCCCGATTGCCGTCGACGGTTTCACGCTGCGCGACGCCTCCCATTCCGTGCTCTCCCTCGGTCGCGAGGTCGAAGCCACGGTCAGTAATTGCGTGATCGAAAACCGCTTCGCCCGTGGCGCCGACCTCGGGTCGGGTTCGATCACGTTCAAACACGTCACTTTCCGGAAAAACAAAACCGGCGCCGCTCGCGTCCACAGCGGCACGGCCGTGTTCGAACACACGCTCTTCGCCCAGAACGAAGCCTCCTCCGGCGCCGCGCTGAACGTTTCCGGCACCGCGACCGTCACGATCAAGAACTCCACCATCGCCGACAACTTCGGCAACGTCCGCACCGGCGGTGTCTCCGTTTCCGGCGGCTCCGTCGCCATCGAAAATTCCATCCTCTGGAACAATCGCGACACCGCCACCGAGCTCGGTAAGGATCTCGAGACCGCCCAGCTCCGGCGCGAAACCGGCACGCTCACGATCACCAACTCGCTCGTCGAGAAACTCTCCGTCTTCGCCGGCAGCGGCAATCTCGGCGAACACCCGCTTTTCGCCGATCCGCTGAACTACAACTACACCGTCGCCCCGCAGTCCCCCGCGATCGCCCTCGACGCCGGCGCATTCCCCTACGTCGGCACGCCCGCCGCCACACTGCGCTTCGCCGGCATGTCGCTCTCGACCGAGGAGCGCATCAGCCTCTTTTCCAAGTCGTTCTCCATTTCGTGGAACAGCCCCGAGACCCACTCGCTCTCGTGGCAGATCGACACCGGCACCGGCTGGACTTCCGCCGCTTCCGCCGGCCTCGGCGCCGCGACTTCGAGCAACGCCACCAGCAGCACGCTCACGCTCAACAGCGGCAGCGTCCTCCCTTCGCTCCGCGTCCGCGCCGTGACCCAGACCGGCGTCGCTCTGCCGCCGATCTTGCTCAAGGTCATACCGCCCATCATCCGCTATGTGCGCAGCGACGCCCCCGCCGGCGGCAACGGTCTCACCTGGGCCACCGCCTATCGCGATCCGTTCGAAGCGCTCGCCAAAGTCCCGTCAATCGGCGTCGAGATCTGGATCGCCCGCGGCACCTACGATAAAAACCCGTCCTACGACACCCGCCTGATCCCCGGCGTCGCGCTCTTCGGCGGTTTCGCCGGCACCGAGACTTCGCTCAGCCAGCGCGCGCTCGATTCCGGCAACCCGACGCTGATCCGATGGTATTTCACCATCAGCTCCGGTCCCCTCGCCGTGAACGGGGTGCGATTGGAAAACAATCTCTTCAGCCGTCAGATCGCCCTCGACGGTCTGAAACTCGACATCACGTCCGTCACCAACGGCGCCGTGTTCCAGGCCGAAGGCGGTGGCGGCATCATCCGCAAATGCGATTTCGTCACTCAAAACGGCTACGCCGTCCGCCTACGCAATTCCTCCGCCACGTTCGAGAATTGCACGTTCACCGGCGGCACGTCGTCCGCCGTCGTCATCACCGGCGGCAATCCGATTTTCCGCTCCTGCGGTTTCACCGGAAACTCCAACCAACAAGCCGGCGGCGCGATCACCATCAACACCGGCGCGGAAGTGCTGATCGACCGCGGCCTCTTCACCAACAATCGCTCTCAAGCCAGCGGCGGCGCCATCTACAACAGCGGCGGTTTGCTGACCGTGTTGAACTCCACGTTCGCCGGCAACCACGCGGAACGCGGCGGCGCGATCTACGACATCGGCGGACTGAAGATGGTGAACTCCACCCTCACCGCCAACACCGCCACGACCGCCGGCGGCGGCATCTACGCCCAAGGCGCCGCCAGCATCGCCAACACGATTCTTTGGGCCAACCGCACTCCCGCCGACATCGTCGCGAGCGCGACCGAAATCGAACGCGACCAAATCGACACCTACTCGGGCGCGGTCACGATCCAGAACTCCATCGTCGAGGGACTTCACGCTTACACGGGCAATGACAACCTGCCCTACGATCCTCTCTTCTCCGGCTCGCTCGGTGCTCCTTACACGCTCACCGCCGCGTCACCGGCCATCAATCGCGGCGTCCTGACTCTCCTCGACGAACTCGCCCCCGTCGCCGGTTATCCCGGTCGCCTTTCGGGTAACACGATCGACATCGGCGCCTACGAATTTTCCGGCACGCCTCAGACGCCCGTGCAACTCACGAGCGCGCCGCCCGCGTCGACTTCGCTCTATGACGGCGCCAACGCCACCTTCACCGTAGCCGGCGCCGCCGGCACCGGCGCCGGCATTGTGTGGGAACGCCTCGTCAACGGAAACTGGGGCGCGCTCACCACCGGCGGCGGCACCACCATCTCGACCAATTCCACGTCCAGCACGCTGACCCTCGCCAACATCGCCGCGAGCCAAGCCGGCACCTACCGCTACCGGTTGCCATCGATCGGATTCATCTCCGCGAACTTCGGCATCAACGTCACCTCCCGCCGCATCGTCTACGTCGACCAAAATGTCGCCGCCAGCGGCAACGGCGCCACGTGGGGCACCGCGTTCAAAACCATCGACGCCGCCATGGGCCTCGCCGATCCCGCGATCGAGGTTCGCGTCGCCGCCGGCAACTACACCCCCGGCATGCTCGCGATCCGTCCGGGCTTCCTTTTCCGCGGCGGCTATCCCGCCACCGGATCCGCCGCCGAGCGCAACGTCCGGAATCCCGCCGCGCATCTTACCCGCCTCAACGGCACCAATATTCTTCGCGCCGACGGCACGAACAAAATCTACGACGACAACACCGGCTTCGATGGCTTCACCTTCACGCCGACGCGGAGCTTCTCTCTCAGCATCACCCGCGGCAGCACGCTGTTCTTCCGCAACTGCGTGTTCGCCGACCTGCCCGCCCAATCCACCCGCAGCGGCGCCGTCTACGTCGACTTCGGCTCCAACGTGCGCTTCGAGGACTGCGTTTTCCGTCACAACCGCGACGTCGTCATCACCGTGGAGCAAAACTCCTCCGTGCGCCTCGTGCGCGCCCATGCGTTCGAAAACAATCGCCTGCTGGCCGCCGGCTATCTCGGCAGCGTGAACGTCGAGGATTCGATTTTCGAGGACAACGCCACCCCGGCCAACGCCTACCTCTTCGACCTCAACAACACGTCCTCGAACCTCGAGCAGCTTCCCGGCCCATCCGTGATCACGCGTTCCCGTTTCACGGAAAATTCCGGCGCGCTCTTCCTCCTCTGGGGCCCGAGCGAAATCACCGATTCGCTCTTCCACGACAACACCGCCCAGCTCGCCGACATCCGTTTCGCCACCGTCTTCCGGCATCTCACGATCGCCGACAACACGGTCCAGCGTGTGAACAATGCTTCCGTGCCGCTCATTCGCCATCTCGATGGCGAATTCGAGCTGAGCAACTCCATCCTCTGGAACAACCGCTCCGCCGGCTCCGGCGACTCCATCGAAATCCAGCAGATCAAACGCAACGGCGGCACTTTCCTCGTTCGCAATAATCTGATCGAAGGTTTCAGCACGTTCGGGGGCTTCGACAACGTCAGCTCCGCCCCGCTCTTCGCCGGCCAGACGCCCGGCGCCGCGGAGTTCTACGAATTGCTTCCCCAATCGCCCGCCGTCGCCTCCGGCCTCGCCAGCGCGACCACGCTCTTCGATCTCACCGGCGGCAGCCGCGGCGGCACACCCGACCTCGGCGCGATCAAATTCACCGGCACCGCCGCTTCGCCCGTCACGCTCACCGCGACGCCGCTGTCCGCCCCGACCGCGCTGGCATCGTCGCGTTCGTTCACCGTCGCCGGCCCGGGTGCCGGAGCCAACGTGCAATGGTGGCGCTGGGACGGCACCCATCTCGTCGCGATCGACGACTCGCGTATCAGTATTTTCACGACAGCGACGAGTTCCACGCTCACCATCCAGGACGTCGCCGTCTCGGACACCGCCGGCTTCGTTTACACGATCAACGGCACGTCATTCCGCTCCGGCATCCTCCACCTCCTTCCGACCGCGCGCGCGAAAATCTTCGTCGATCCTTCCCGCGTCCGCGCCCACGCCGCGGACATCGGCGACGGCTCTTCCTGGGAAAAGGCCTACCTCAGCTTCAGCACGGCCTACGCCTTCGCCCCCGAAAATTCCGACCTCTATCTGAAAGCCGGCACGCACAGCGGCGGCCCCTACGGCGCCAGTATCGGCATCCGCTCGGGCCTCCGCGTTTACGGCGGGTTCACCTCCACCACGCAAACCGACCTCGCCCAGCGCCCCGCCACTGACGGCGAAAACACCGTGCTCGACAACTTCAGTTTCACGTCGACCGACGCCGCCAGCTCCACGCTCTTCGACGGCGTCACGTTCAAGCGCCTCAATCAAACCGCCGTCACGCTCGGCGGCTCCGCCGCACCGACATTCCGCCATTGCGTCTTCACCGACGTGAAAAACGGCGTGCTCACCTCCGCGCCCAAAGCGACGTTCGAAAACTGCGTTTTCCGCAATTACACCGGTATCGGTCTCGACATCGAAGCCGGCGTCGTCACCGGCACCAACCTAAGCTTCACCGGCACCGGCACGGCTTTGAGAGCGAAAGCCGGCAGCGTTTCGCTCGCCGCCGTCACCTTCCAGGACAGCGACATCGCCATCCTCCCGCTCATCGATGTTTCCGGCACCGCCTTCGTCACGCTCGACCGCGCCACGATCCGCGACAACCGCTCCGGTCCGATCTCCGCCACCGGCGGCAGTCTCATCGTCCGCAACTCGCTCCTCGCCGGCAACATCGTCACCACCCAGGGCATCGTGAATTCCGCCGGCGGCGACGTCTCGATTCTCCAATCGACGATCCAAGGCAATGTCGGCTCCTCCGGCAACGGCGGCCTTTCTCTCGTCAGCGGCGCGCTCACCGTCCGCAACTCCATCCTCTGGGCCAATCGCGGCAGCCAGCCCGGCCAGCTTTTCACCATCGAGCAACAACAACTCCGCCACACCGCCGGCACGCTCACGCTCGACACCAATCTCATCGAGGATTTCGCCTCGCTGGGCGGTTCCAACAACTTCTCCGCCGAGCCTTTCTTCTCCGATCCGGCCGGCGGCGATTTCTCGCTCACCGCGATTTCGCCCGCGATCGACACCGGCGACACCACCCTCTCGCAAGCCGGCTTCTCCCTCGACCTTGCCGACTCCGCCCGCGTCGCCGGCGCCGCGCCCGATCTCGGCGCCTATGAATTCACCGGCACTCCCGCTTCCCCGCTCCGCATCGTGCGCGTCCCGACTTCAACGGAGGTCCTGCAAAACGGCACCGCCACGTTCGTCGCCGAAGCCTCCACCGGCGGCGGCGCCGCCTTCACCTGGCAGCGCGAAGTTTCCCCGGGCGTCTGGGAAACCATCGCCAACGGCGGCCTCTACACGATCACTGTCGAGGGCAACACGAGCACGCTGACCGTCAGCCCCGTCACCGCCGCGGCAAACCACCACCAGCGTTTCCGCTACGTGCACGCCGGCGCGCTCGCCCCGTCCACGCCATTCACGATCTCGGTCGTCAACACCCGCATCATCTACGTCGCCGGCCGTTTCATCTCCGGCGCCAACGGCGCGTCATGGGCCAGCGGATACGAAACCCTCGCCCAGGCCATCGCCAACTGGGACGCCAACGCCGAGATCTGGGTCGCCCGCACGCACGAGCAAATCCTCGGCACGTCCTTCGCCCTCGCCGAGGGCATGCGGATCTACGGCGGCTTCAACGGCAACGAAAGCCGTCTCGATCAACGCCCCATCGGCACCCGCACCACGCTGTATCGGACGAATGGAGACGCCGTCCTCGACCAGACCGGCGCCCCCGTCACCCGCGCCGCCATCCTCGACGGTTTCACCCTCCGCGGGCTCACCGCCGGCCGCGTCGTTTACCTGCCTCAGGCCAGCCCGACGATTCGCAACTGCGACTTTCCCCACCTCTACAACCGTATCGGCATCGAAACCTACCAGGCGGCTCCACTCGTCGAAAACTGCACCTTCAGCGGTGGTGGCCCGGCCTCCAACTTCAAGGAGGTTTCCTCGTCCTCCGAAATCGTCGGATGCTCTTTCAGCCGGAACGAGCAGGTCGTCGCCCTCCAGGTAAACGGCAATCTCGCCGGCGAGCCCACCACGATCTCGGACACGCTTTTCACCGCCAACAAGGGCGGCAGCGTCCAGCTCTCCGTCGGTGTGATGATGTTCCACCGCGTCCGCTGGACGGGCAACACCACGTGGAGCCAGACCGCCGCCTTGCGCATGGAGGCCGGCACGACCGCCATCGTCCGCAACTCGCTCATCGCCGACAACTGGGTCACCGCTTACACCGCGCCGGGACATTCGATCGTCGATAATTTCGGCACGCTCACCGTCATCAACGTCACGATCGCCAATAACACCGTCTACAATCAGGCCCCGATCAACACCCCCGCGCTCGGCTCCGCTCTCCGCAATTCCGGTTCGGTCATCGTCAGCAACTCCATTCTCTGGGACAACCGCACCACGAATCTCGCCACTCCGTTCACCACGGAGCAGATGCAGCTCTACCCGACCGATGCGACCAGCACCGTCGTAATGTTCTCGATTGTCGCCGGATTGAGCGGCTACCCCGACAGCCAGAACGTCGCCTACAGCCCGCTCTTCGACACCAACTATCCCGGCGAATATCGTCTCAGCCGCAACTCGCCCGCGATCGACACCGGCAGCAGCGGCTCCCCC